>ERZ1740055.41-NODE-41-length-18420-cov-7.563300_pt1 | contig 18420 bp, 4 predicted proteins | sample MGYA00581747_ERZ1740055 | MGnify/ENA primary metagenome ERZ1740055 (study PRJEB43018, sample SAMN04849739) | marine metagenome | isolation source: floating plastic debris | place: Pacific Ocean | collected 2008-08-28 | study: EMG produced TPA metagenomics assembly of...
TAAAGGATAATAGCCGTGCTGATAATACTGGATTAACTGACTGCTATATAATTATAATAATAATAAGAATAATAATAGTAATAATAATAATGTAATAATAATAATAATAGTAATAAATGTCTAATGATAACTCCCCTAAAGGGGCTTTTCAGTATCATATCGAAATCTCCCAAACAAACCAGTTGGCTGTTTACAAAGCGTGGTGAAATTACCCCTAGTATCACCAAGGACAAATCCATTCGGTACGTTACAATACAAACTCAGTGTATTAAAGTTAATCGTGTTCAGAACAACAATCTACGTGGCAGACGGGTTATTGGCATGTGGATACTGCGGTGCACCAACCAGGGTAGACGTTTTCTTCTTTTCTTCCACTTCTGATGGAACTGCCCCGTTTGCTTCAAAAGTTGTGTACATAACCGCGACAATCGTTTATAACTGGCCTCGATCATTTTTTTCTAATTTTCAATCTCAAATGAGTAGTCATGCAAGTTCTTTTAAACTTTTCGGGTGCTGAATTTCGGAAACAAAAAAAAAATTTCTAAGTAAACTGGACCAACTGTCAAAATTAAGAAGGATCACTTTGTAGCTGTTTTTTTTAATTAGCGTATACTGAATTTATTGCTTTTTTTAAAATCTTTGCAGAAATTAACTGACCTCTGAGAAAAGACAGCAATACATAATAATCGTCTTTATTTTTTATTTATTCAAATCTGGATATTTTAAAGACCGCTTTAGGAAAAAAGTAAGAAAGCTTCGAATGGCGGAACGTTATATATTCTAAGATCATCAAAGTGAAAACTATTCTTTTTCAACATTAAATGGGGAGGAACAAATAAGTTTATGTAATTCTAGGTTGGAGTAAGATAGTAAATAGACTTTAATCATTGCATCTTTCACTGCATTTTAACAAAGACCACTTCACATTCATTGTGTTTTTTTTTTTAACACTAATAGGGGTGTTTGTTGTATCTTTGGATAGGCCATTGCTTTCCAAACAGGTGCGTAATTATCAGTTCTGCCTCTAACACCTCAAAACTATATCTGCCTTTGAAATAATAGTATCCGGAGAGCTTAACTTTTAAAAGGTCCAAACAATATTAATCTGGATAATTTGTTGAATATTTCCATTCAGCCGGACGCATTCAGAAAGATTCATTTATCTCAGTTATTCTTTTTTGCTAGACGTCTGTTTAATGTTTACGTTGATCTAAGGCCGATTGTATTTATGTAAATATTAGCAGGTACTTTACATCAATTGCTCCACAGGTCATTTCTTTTTATTGATTCGATTCAAACGAGGGCTCTGTTTCAACACCACTTATTTCAAGACAAAGAAAACATTTAAATACAACTTTCTTTGCCATACAATAGTTATTTGCTTTTACTTCATAGACAAGAAAAGTTTTCAATTTTAAAAGTATCCGTTTTAGAATTGTTCCGACAAAGTAAATTTCTCTTTGTTCAGTCAGTGAGAATAAAACATAAATCACGGACTTAGTACTCTGTACTGTAGAATAAAAGAAAAGAGTGTTTCTGATATCAGCCTGTCTGGTACAAAGCGTTTTCGCTTTTTAAACTTTATGTTATTGTTGGCAGTTTTTAAAACTGAAGATCTCTCCATAAATATTTGGATTTCCTTATAAACAAAACTTTTTCAGTTTTATTTTTATTTTTTTTGGTTGTTAATTTTGTGCCAAGTTCCAGCAACATAATTAGTCAATTCGGTAGGGAAAAAAAACTAGAAAACCAAACAGAACAGGGCTTTGGTGAGCTGCAAGTCTTGTAATATTTCTCGTAATTACTTTCTAATTCTTTGTAGCTATATATTTCAATATTTTGAATTATTTAGCTGATAAATATTATTTCCACATTAGCTTTAAAATTTAGGATTTGGATTCCTAAATAATAATCAAAAATCCAACGAACCTAACCTAATGTAAGTTGCTATTGAGCACTGATGTAAACTACAGTTGGCGTTGTTATTCAGCTAGCTAGGAAGTCAATGAAAGTTACGGAAGAAAGAACTAAAGCTAGTCCTACAGTTGTAGAATCATTAGAATCAGTTTAGCGAAATACTTTAGTCCGCTTTAGTTACTACAGTTCATTGGTGAACGTCAAGTACAGACAACACAAACGTGCTGGTAGAAGCCACTAAAAGGAGAACTAAGGCCACGTTGGTTGTGGACTTTACCCTTAAATATACCATATATATAAAAACAACAAAAAGTTTTATGATAGATTTAAGCGGTAAAGCCTGCTACCAACGTGCCTTAGTTCCCATTTTAGTGGCTTCTTACTTGACATTTGTCATTACAGCCATATCCCGTATAAGCTTTCACTACTGACTGTAGTTCATTGAGTTGAAGGTTTGAAAAAACACACTCTTGACTTTGATGTTCAATGCGTTGTCTTCAGCTCAAGCAAGCACTTTGAGAGTTAAACCTTCGCGTCAGAGCATCTCAAAAGCATTGACTCATTAATATGTTGATGAAAGTGGTATTTCGAAGACAGCCGGCTAACCCAGCGTTGAGGTCTATTTTGACAATAGTATAGCAAAATCCAATCACTGCATGTCGACCCTTATTGGCCTTAAATCACACCATATACAAAGCCCGAAAACAAAATAAAACGGTATAAAATGAAATAAATCATTTCTAAACAGATGAATTTTTAAGAAAAAAAAGTCGAAAAGGTTTTAGGCAGGAAAACTTATTATGAAAGAAACGGCATAAAGACGTCAAGAAATTCAATAGTTGAGTCAGATTACTAGTAAAAAGAATGCAAATATATCGGCCAGTGTTTATTGTACCTGACTTGGTCAATAGGAGACTGAGTGAGCTTTTCCGTTCAGTCCGGTTTTCATGGCGCATTTTGTGGCAAAAGTGAAAATTGTTATCTTCATGTTGATATGAGTAATGTGTATGACAATAAAACAGTCAATAGAAATCAACCTTCAAAATAACCTGAAGTTTAAACTAAATTCATCTATTAAAAGATGTCAGTCTGAGAATGATAGTAAAGACCAACAGTATTCACGGGGTTAAAAAAAGAGCTGCGGACATTTTGCTTGTATTTGAAGAATCAGATAAAGAGACATAGATACATAGAGACTTACCACAACCATGTTTAACATATGCGCCGGTTAACAAAGGCTTATAAAATTGGATATTAAAGTAGGCAACAACAATTTAGCAATTTGATTTAGTTTTTTAGCTAAATGTTTAATTTTCATTTGCTTACAAACTTGTAAACCTGAAAAAAAAGTGATACATACTTATAGTTGCCACAGCCACGTTGAATCTGTGTTTAACAAAGTTTTAATTGTTTAATGTTTAAAGAATATAAGGGGCCGATAAAACTAACATTTTTTTCAGTTTCCCTGGCAGAAAATGATTTTTTAGGGCTTTACGAATTGAAAGAAAATTATATATTGATGGATTTGCCCGAAAACTCTGTCTGTTGAACCTTCGGCGGATAACGAAGAAAGTCAACAACAATGGAGCATATTTTACTTGCAAAATGTTCATTTTTCATCAGCTTAAAGGCTTCGTAACTTTTTTGTTATTTCGCTGTTGAATATTAAATGCGCTATAAGATTTTATACTAAAGAATTCACTGACAATATCATGCACTTTTCTTTATCTCATAATCTCTCCATTTCAAATTAAAACTAAAAATAGTTTCTTTCTGTATAGCCGGGCTACAAAAGCAACACAATCAGAAAGAAACATTTTATTGGGGGTTAATTGCAAAAGCCAGTTTCCGGTGAATTTTGAATACTTGACCAATAATACATTTTTATATATATGATGATATAAAATCAGCTTTTTCTGTCCAGACTGCCTTCTGAGTAAACATGAACTTTTGCCGCCCCGTTAGTGGTTAGGTGAGAAAGGTGACTTTTTAAGCAGCAATGGTTTTAAGGCTAGTTAGAATAAAATTAAATTTTATCAATGACATTTTCCCAAAGTTGCAAAGTTTATAGGAAAAGAAAAATCACAGGATTATTTTATAAATCTTAATTTTTAGTTAAACTGGAGGTACTGTCAAAACACCCATGCAAGCAAAGATTTTTAGAGAACTGCAATATGAAAATTGAATTATAAGGAAACAAAAAACACGCAAACTATTGAAAATATTTATTTTATTTTTTTCTTTGGTGATCAGAAATACTTTGCTAGCTAGTGGCAGTGCAGCTTTATAATGAGCACCTTATTCACCGTCTGACTGCCAATCTGTCTGGTCGGCAAACAAGTTGTAAGACAGGCTTGTAAGTTTTAATTTGAATTTTAAAAGCAATAAAATTTGAAAAAAAAAACTTAAAAAGTTTAAGGAAGATATGTGTTTTAAACAAATTCCACTGTTATTACGGGACATCTTTTGCGAGTCGAAAAATTAGGCAAGAACGTTGCTGACACAAAATCGGTCAAAAATAAAGAATACAAGTTATAAAAGTTCACTTATAATGACTAACTTGGCTTCTGAAACACAAAGAGATATGTGGGGTATTTGTCAATTTATCATGTTAGATAAAATATTTTGCCCAACTGTGTCAATCGAACTGATTTTGATATTTTCTTTGTTTTGGTTCTTGTATACCATGTTATAAGACATAAACATTCTTATCCAAAAATTACCAAACTCCTGTTATATACGTTTTATACGTGTTGAAGATCATTCTCTGCTAAGTTTAGCACCTAGTAATAACACAATATCCAGCAAAATCGACTTGGTTTGGGCGAACATAATAAAACTATTATATTTAATTCTATTCACAAGTTTTATGGAAAAATAGATTTATATCAGTTTAAAGGAAACTTTATGACATTTTATAGTTTGGACCCCTTGTAAAAGGTGGAGCAGTTTAAAATGTACTGGATCACTCACCTCAGTAATCAACTCCAGGATTTCAATATTTATAACAAAATACAAATAACAAAATAAGAAAATAAAACTTATTAAAAACATCTATTTAAGTATACAAGATATTTTTTGCAGTTGATTGAAAACTTAATCTAGTTTTGTTGTTGACTGATCATCCCACTGTACACACGAATATATTTTCAGTAGAACTTTTATAATAGTTGAGATCATCATAAGTCTATGAAGTCGTCTATGAATCGGTTTGGGATGCAAAGTTTAATCTCGTTTTTTGTCGTTTTGTTTTTTAGTTTTATATTCAAATCTAAAAGGTATGAAGCAAGCCTTTTGACAACTGAGCCTTTGAATGGATTCTTATGAGTTTTTACCTAATCTCCATAACAACCGACCACTGCCAAGAAAACGTATTAAATAACACATATTAAATACTCAAAAAAGTCCTTTTTCTCTCTATGCATTCAACTTTTGTTAAGGCTCGTGATCACCTCAAACTATCTTGCGAAAATGCATATTTTTTACCCAATAGTCTGATTTATTTTATACAAGTTGCTTGGACGTATTAGTACAGCGTTGTATACAAGTTCAGTCGAAGACTAACGCAGAAATATGATAAATTTAATTCTAAACGAAAATCATTTTTTGGTTTGAAATATAAGCAATTTCTACCAAAAAAAATGTTTAATTCAAAACAATTAGCAGTTCAATTTACTTCTATGCAAACTACCAACAAGGATTTCGCTTCTCTATCACAGTTAATGGATGGTTAGCACTGCGTAACACTTATATCTCTGTAGCAACTAAATTTTATCCCTTGCATTTAGTAAATTTTGGGTGTAATTGGAAGTGACAAATGAGCAAAACTTACAGAATAACAATAGATAAAACTAAAAGAAAATATTTCTATATGCAATATCAAGATCTCTTACGGCCTAAACAACTTAGCAAATTTTAAGTTGTAATAAAAATTGATTTGAATAAATTTGTTGAGACAGTTACTTCTATGAGTAATGATAACCTAATCCTCCATAAAGAATAATTAAAACCTTGCTTATTATAAAATCGAGTCTTAAAACAAAATGTTTTTGATCAATTTGTCATTTTTCAGTGGAGCTGGTATAACTTTATGCAAAACGTTTACTTTGGTTCACACTTCCCTTTAAATGAAAATGTGGGAACAGAATCATGAATATAAATGTATTTTTATTGAAATTATTTTTTGGACAAAATCTTTACAAGCAATTTTTCATCATATAAGAAAAACGAAACTTTTTGGGAAGGTAAACCTAAACCTTCAGATGTTGTGTTGTTTACCATTTTCGTTTCGTTTCTTTATTTTTTGAGGGGGATGGGTGAACTGTAGTTTTGCCTTGTAAGCTATCTCAAGTCAATTCTCGGCTGTCTTGCCATATTATTTAATACGTACAAAGTAACCGTGAACTTTTCGTTCTTCTTCATTATCAAAATACAAGCAGGTTATCGTGCCACATTCAGCAATAATTCAGCAAACTTTTAAATTTATTATGAATATGTTGTTTGGGTCAATGGGTTATAATTTGAGACCCAGTTCCAATTTCTTTCATGTTTGAAATAATCATTTTTTCATATCTTAAGCAAACGTAATTGTGCTTTGAAAGATTTTGAGTAATAAGAAACCGGTTGAAAAGCATTGACTACTTAACATTCTTCATGCTTTCTAAATGTTCAAAGTCAGCTTTAAGTTATTAAAAAAGAACAATGTACGGAAATTATTTTTGTGTGTGAAAGATTATAAACTGTTAAAAAGGAACATACAATATGGGATTTTCAAGAACGCTAAAATAAACTTTTATAACTGTCAAAGTTACTACTTCCTTTGAAGCAAATACTGCCTTACTGGTATTACTTATTTGTTAGTGTTTTGAGTACAGCTTAGCTTAAATTGCGTACACAAGCGCGAAAAAAGTTCTTACACCTCGGCACGAACACACTCTAAACAATCGTTGTATACCTGAGAGTGGAATTGAAGAAACTACCAATAATGACCTGCTCTACGTACCTGCTGCAGCTTTATAGCTCTGTTAGTATATAAGAAAACCGCACCGATATCGCAGGGTTCTCTTTTGCTACAGCTTAAAAAAAGTTGCGTATACATAACCAAGAACTGATATCCTTCATATCGTTGTTACTCTTAATAATTGCAAAGCAATTTAGTTAACGCCAGTACTTTTAAATTATGAATTCAGACGGACAGCAACTGTTTGGTTTCAATTTATACCAAAACACGGGACAATTCTGAGCGCGTTTTGGGTAATTCTTCACAAAGTCCAATTTGACAAGCAAGGTTTTCAATCTTAGATACTAACTAAATTTCTTGTTTCTCTCTCTCTGAAAAATTTAGTTAACTTTTTACAAAAAGTGTTATCAAAACAAACAGATTTATTTAAACACACAATCCCGATATAGAAGCGACATCTGTTTTTATTGAAAATAAATAAAATTGCTTATCGGTTTGAAATTGACGCTGGTATTTCGAAAATGATATAAAAAAAATGAAAGTTTTGTTTTTCGATTCCGTTGAAAACCAATAAAAACTTTAAGATGTTTAAGAACTACGGCCTTAAAAGGAGAAAACTACAAACTATCTTGGCATAAAAAACAAAAAATTGTTTGTTTCTAAACTGCAGTCTGGCAGGTGGAAGGTAGACTTTAGCTAAAAGCAACTGTTATGTGTTTTTTCAAAACAAAAATAATTGACTAGGAAATCGGTTTATATTCCTGAAACAAATCTGTCTATTATGTTGATATATTACCGCAGTTGTCGGCATATCGTTTGTAAAACCAAAAGCAAATGAATAGTCGGCAATGTTTACGTATTTTGTTCCAAGGAGGACACTAAAAATTAGTTAAACGAAACAATTATATCACAACCGAGTTTGTTTCATCAGGTTTTAACTTTCAATCGACAGGTATAAAACTTTTATTTAAAGTTGGGGGTTTTAGAGGATTTGTTCAAAAACAACTTAGAATCAAGTTTTCAATGACTTAAACACCAAGTTGGCTAAAAGATCGCTGAACAATCAGCAATGTTTATTCAGGTAGCCAGCTGTCGTTTTTATGAAAGAATGACTTTAATAAGATATATCTTCCGTCGACGTGACTTTGTCTATAGATTGTTTCATTTCTATACTTTCTGTTTAAGGCACTATTCGTTTCCTGCTCTATTTCAAAGGAAAAAAAATATTACAAAAGCTTTCTCTAACTTCATAAAATTTAAATTTGAATATCAATCCGCCCATCAGAAATGTTTAAGTGCGTGCATTGCACGCCAATTTTGTCACATTTCGATCTAAATGAGCAGGGTTTCACTTTATAATATTGAAGGTCTTTCAAGAACCAGCCACTGATCTTAGCCGTGTTTATAATACTTTGTTAATCCCCCGAAATATTTGAGGAGTCACTGTATCCAAATGTAAACTTAAATAATTTTTAAATAAATGCAATTAGAATTTTCTTTCTTGGGCGTTATCTTATAGTTACCGTATCACTATAGGGACTTAAAAACGTCAAATGTAATGGCAATCATTAAAAGAATAAGAGGTTAGGGACGAATTAGCCGATCCAAATGTCACCATAATAGTTTTAACCAGTGTTCGCAGGTTCTTCACTTCAATAACTCAACAAATCGTGGCTTTGTCATTGCGAACCCCATAAGGACATTGTGTTAAAATTATCAACAACAAAATGTTTTGAGCTTGAAATAAGTGGGCTTTTGTCAACTTAAGAATGACCATTTGCCGCATGGAATAAAACAAGAACAATAGACGGTGTACTCAAAGGAAAACTGCATCGTGTCGGTACACTTTGCTTCACAGCTTTGAGCTGGGCTATGATATTAAACTTCAGAGAATCGATTATACAGTCGCCGAACCAAGCACCAGACTTAAGAGGGTGCATGGACAGTATCTGGCAGGAGTATTGACAATCTTAAAAGGGTGCCAATTGGATTTTTCTTGTCTGAGTACCAAACTCTGTGGGGGTCAGTGACCTTTAAATATAATAATCTGCTGTCTTAACACTTGGTCATTTTACAAATTGGCATCTCTCTACAAAGCAAGGAATACGTTTTTATGCAAAATTATGTTGCTTTACATATGACACTTAGCTACGAATACAGCACGAGATTGTGAATTTTAATAACATAAGCACTTCAAGTATTACCCTTAATTAAGATTATTGCACGAGCTGATAACATATTACGAGACTTAGCCAGTACAAAGAAAACAGTTGATTAAAGATATGCACACTAAAACTGATTTAAAACGCCGCCAAAAATAATTTTGGCCATGGAAGGAAAGACATATTTATCTCGTAGGAGTTAAATAGTTGAACTCGGCGCATCGCTCTTGGGGTATTCTGTAGTATTTCTTACTATTTCACACTATGTAGGAAATGTTTGGTTTAGAGAGAACTTCAATAACTATTAATAAACCCTGAGTAAAGAATGTCTTATTACGGGGCTATTTGATTGGTCAATCACTTTGCACAAGTCAAAAGAAGTTTCGATTGTGTTTATTGCCGGGTTTTGCGACCTGTGCTTTTCTATTAATTTCGGCAATCTAAGGCAAGTGATTGGCTCTCATGTCGGGATTTAAATATCTATAGTTAATTACTTTTCTGACATATCGGAATAAGGTGTGATTTTTATTCATTGACACTAATTAGGGGACGTGGGTGAAAGGCGGAACATTATAATTCTGTTCGTAGACGCTCAGGCCTGTAATAGTTTATTAGTGGCTGCCTCTCTAAACATCACTTAAGAGTTTGTACGCATTCAGCAACAGAGCACAGGAACCGACTATGCACAACGAGGAGAAAAAACTAACTTCCTTTTCCGTAAACCATTTGCTCCAAGCAGCAGAAGGCACGATGTCAGGCGAGGGCGATAGAAACATAGAGAACACAAACAACGAGAGTTCGGACAGCGAAAAGGTCAAAATAATTTTGGAAGAAGCGGATTTATGGAGGAGATTTAAGGCTTTAACTAACGAAATGATTGTGACTAAAAATGGAAGGTAAGAGGTAATCAGAAAATTGGCTCTTGAAATAGCACTTTTTCGTCAATATTTTTAGTTGATTTTAACTTGATTACGAGTCTTAATGCCCGTGTTTTTATTTTTAATGTTAGACGGATGTTCCCAGTTCTAAAAGTGAACGTAACGGGCCTTGAACCCAAGGCGATGTACTCTATCTTGCTCGATTTCGTAGCTGTTGATGGCAACCGTTGGAAATACGTGAATGGAGAGTGGGTCTCCGGAGGCAAACCAGAGCCCCCGACTCCAAGTTGTGTCTACATTCACCCTGATTCACCAAACTTTGGTGCGCACTGGATGAAACAGTCAGTTGCGTTTAACAAAGTCAAGTTGACTAACAAGCAGAATGGCGCTGGACAGGTAAAACGCTAGATTCATAACAAAATTAAAATATGGTTAGTTACCGGGCAGCTTTTAAACTTTATAAGCAAAATAAATGTGTCTTTTTTCAATTAAAATAAACGCGCTCTTCCATTATAAATATACTATTTATAGTTTTAGCTAAATTTTTTGATACAACTCTTCTTTTAGGATTTATCTTTTCTTTTTTGGTTTCTATGAAAGTTTTTAATTTTCCAGTTGCAAATAGTTTGTCAAAATTCAACACGCTATGCATCAGTTGCTGTCGAAACTCTTTGTTTATCTCTAATGCTTTACACATCAGCTCAATACATTTTTCTCGCTGTGCAACAACATTATACAAAAGAATTAAGTATTAGTTTCTTCAAAGTTTACAAATTTCCTAGGGATTTAAAATCTTTATTTATAATTCTAATTGAACTGAGATATGACCTTTTAATTCCAGATTATGCTAAACTCGCTACATAAGTATGAGCCACGACTTCACGTCATCCGTGTTGGAGCCTCCGAAGCCAACCGCACAATTGTCTCAGTTTCCTTTCCAGAAACACAATTCATTGCTGTCACAGCGTATCAAAATGAAGAGGTTTGTCTTTCACTCACTTTTCAACTTAAAGCGCCGTTAAAGCAAATGCAGAAAATGAAATAAAGATATTTCTTAATCTCATTTTCTATCTTTGTTTACTTGTAGATAACAAGCTTGAAAATCAAGTACAACCCATTTGCCAAAGCGTTTCTAGATGCAAAGGAGAGGTGAGTTTTAAGAAGTAGTATACTTACTTGCACATGTATCTTGGTTTTAAATTTTCTTCTGCTTCATTGCCGCTTAAAGCAAACCTAACAATAATTTTGTTTTGCGTTTTCAGACAGGACCAACGTGAAGCTCTAGAGCAAGTGGTCGAAACCCATCCCGGATACTCAACACAGTGTAAGTTCACAACATTGTGATTTGTTATCTTAAGATACGTTTGTGAATCGTGTGTTAGTTCTCGGCACTCTGTGGGTTTTGGAAGATGTCTCCAAATGTCTCCAACAATGGACTGTCTTTCACAGTTTTGTGACGAACTGATTTTGACAGAATCTTTCACAGAGAGGTACAAACAACTTTATGAAGTGTAATCGAAAGTATGTCAAAATTGGCATCTAGTTTATACTGTCATGCTGCAAATAACTCAAATACAAAATTTCTCACTGTGTTTGCAAAAGCGAATGTTTTACGAATGTATTATCTTTTGACATTGAAAAATTTGGTAAAAGATTCTTAATCTTACTTTCTCTTTAATGACGAACCGGTATAGAAAAGCAAGTCGAGAATGGAACTAACGCAATTGATTTGCGAACTTTTTGCTTTCTGTTATGTAAAAGATCTAAGCAAGATTTTTATCATGTACTTGTGTTTAAAGTTTTCAGTAACGTCGGCTTTTATAGCATGAAATTTATGTACACCGCCTCAAGTTTCCAACTTAAGTATTCTATTATCACAGAACCTCATTAAGTGACGGTCTTTATTGAGTTTTACTTTGCTTGTGTTTCAGATGGATGGTTTTGTCCTGGCCCAACTGCAGTGTACCCTCATCATCATCATCGACCCTATCTCCCTTCATCTCCTTATGAAAGACTTGGATTACGCACTCACCGCCAATCGCCTTACCCTAACCCATACAAGAGACCCGAGCTAGGCTCAACAGGTGCGTTATTTGATAAATTGTAAGAATGTAACCAAGATAAGAAATCGGGGTTTCTATTTTACAAACTACAAAATATATAACCATAGACGAAAACTCAGTGTATTTGTTTTTACTTGACTAGCTATCTTGCTTTGCTCTAAAAATGTTGGCAGCTAGTAAGAGAAGACCTAGTGTCATAAAAGTACTTTAACCTTTACTGAAATTGTATGTTGTCGAAACATGCCGCAAAAGAAATGGTTTGTCAACTTTAATCACGTTAACACCAGATATAATCTGATTTGTTGTATTCTCGGAAACTCTCATGAAAGGCAACTAGATAAACATGGATCTGACCTCTCTTTCATCATATCGTAGGAATTTGCAAATGAAAACTCTATAATCCATTTATGTCAGAGTTTACTTGTAACTATAAAACTAAGTTTCCGCCCTTTTTTTCATTTTTTATCAAACAAAAGTCTGAAACAAGGAGAAAATGTTTTTTGCATAATCAACAAATCTTTTTATATGCTTTCCTCCAGGTTCGCTTAGATTTGCAATTCATGTTTAAGGATTAACGAAACGTCCATAGAATAAAGTATAAAACCAAGGCAGAAAGTTGTTGAAAGGGCTGATCAAAATGAGTAGAAATTTAATTCATTTCACTTAAACTAAAAATACAGAAAAAATAAAATAGTTTAATTCAATATTTTTGGCCCTTTATTATAGTGAATACTTAGTGGTATTGTAAACCTCAGAGCTTTTTTTTCCTACGAAAAAAGAAAGTTTTGTACTGCTTTTTGCATTATCATAACTTTTTGTGCAACAAACTAACGGTTAGGGTTTGTTATCACAACGCGTATAGTGTCTATCATTTAAACGTAAACAAAAATTAAAAAAAAAACTCAATTAAAACTTTCACGAAAAAAGACAGTTGTACACGGAAGTTGATATATATGTTCAACATTTTCCTCGCTCAAACTCTTTAAAATCAGTTTGATAAGATCAGAAATATTTAAAAATGTGACCTCTTAAAACTTTGCGTCGAAAGGTGCAAGAAAAAAAACAAAAAACTTTAGCTCTTACGATTCTTTAGAAATTTGGGTTAAGTTCTGTTCATTTAATGTTTTGCCCGAAAAGTTCTGGTAGGAATAAGACAGGTTGAAATCTTTGTTGAGTATTTAAAATTAAAACTAACTGTGGTTTGTGAAATTTTTCAATTTAATATTTGAATATTTTATTTAATGGTTTTTACTTGGTTTTTAGACGTTAGTTAAGCAAAAGAAAAAACTGAAAATACATTTTTCAATTTTTTTGCAGCACACACACAGCAGTTTTATACAACAGAAGCGAACCAGTTGTTGATTCCCGCGCCGGCAGCAATTGAGAGTTTACCATCAGCGGGCAGCGTGTCGCTCCCACATTCGCATCACTCTGTTCAAAGTACTCCATATCAGCTGGGATCTGGACTTAATCTTCCAGTTTATAGTACAAGTTCTAGATCAACTTTTGACGCAGATGTTAACAGGAGAGAAAGTGAGATTGCAAGTCGTTCAAAGTACATACAGGGGGCAAATGTGGCTTTACATCCGGCTTGGAATACGATCGCACAACCCTGATTAAGATTTTATACTTAAAAAACACAAGAGTTTGCGACAAGAGAAAATAAGTAATTAAAATCGCTGTTTTAAAAAAATCAACTCCTATATTTAAATGAATGACAAAAATGCGGTATTGTTTTGAAAAGCGTCGGCAATGGAGATTTAGATACTTCAATGAAGCGACGTGTTGCTTTTCGTTTTTCAACTCCAATAAGTTTTAATTACAGAAAATATCAAAGCAATATATTGTAATGACTAAAATGATTTTAATATTTACTGGAACAACGTACTTCGTGAGGACAATTACCAATCAGAAACTGTAAATACAATATGTAAAAAGCGGTTATTTTGTGAAAGTCTGTCGTTTCAAACGAATAGAATTATTATTATTAGATGAATGAAATTTTTCAGTTCAGATTATTGAGCTTAAAATAACTAGCATAAAAAATGTAGTGACAATGCTTGCCAATTTGCAGCAGCATATCTAAGAATAGTGTAAATGAGGTCGTGAAGAATAAATCTAGACTGGAATTTGAGTCTAAATCTTGTTTTTGCGTCCACATGGATTTAATAGTTATGACGTGGCCGAGCTTTGTTCATGCTTTCTTGTTAAAAAGTATTGTCCCATTTCGAGATTGGGTTATGCTAATTTCAGACACTCTTAATATTTGAAGTATAAAAATTAATTTTGCAAAGTAAACCGCATCCAGACTTGATGAACAAGGTGACACCTTTGAAAGTGCGGTGCCGACAAAAATTGCCAATAAGCGGTTTTTAGCCTCTTAGAGATTTAACTTTGTTCATTTTTATCTTGTAGCTTCTTCACCAATTTTAATCACGTAGGCACAAAGCGCAATTAATGGCATAGATATTTAAACATTCAATTTCTAGCGACTAAAACCCACATCCAAATAGACTGTATCTTTAGCCTTTCCACACATGCTTGCCAGCGAAATACTTGTTGGTAAGCCTTAAGCTAAGGTGACACAAACCGAAATTCGCCCACATATGTCAATTTTCAACAGCGACCTGTTACTGTTCAAGACTTTTTTTTAATAATATTTACTATATTAGTTACTTCAAAACAAGAAAAAATGATTTTTTTCGCTAACTTAAATTATCAAAACAAATTCGTTTCACGGCGGTGCTTATATTAACTGTTATTATAAGAATCTTGATAATCCACACAACCTGTGCCGCGGTTTTGACTTCAAAATAGCCAAGCTTAATTTGGGCTTTGCCTTAACACCGTGGTGTAAATTTTATCCACAATGGAAATACAGCCTGCCAGCCTTATTGAAAACATTCACACACTCAAACGAACTTGCTTTACCAGAGTTTAATTTTTTAACTGCTTGACATTTGCACTGGTTTTTTTTCCAAAGAATAACGTTTTGATGTTTATGTTTGAGTTTGTTTTTGTATTTTTAAAACTGGTTGACCATTTGCTGTCAAGCTTCTTGATCTGTACTAGATTGCTTACAACAAGTTCTTCTTTTAATTAAGAAATGATTGAAAAATACTGCGGAGACCTTTGTTTGTGAGAGCTTGCTAACTATATTACTTTTAACTGTTATGATAATGTGAGAGTTAATATGTCAGGACGCGAGCTATTCACTGTTATCTGTTAATCCGTATTGCATTCATCACTCTTAATTACTACACAACCTTTTCTTTGATGAAAAGCCTTAGTTCTTGCCGCTGTTTACTGTAACAATAAATAATGCTCGAAATTTGCTTAAAAGCCAGTGATTTATCTTATTTATAAAGAGCTTTTATCAAAATGGTGCACAGAAGACTTCTTGTTCCGTCTCTTTTTCAGTAGTTTAGACAGAGGTTATGACCTTCAATGACAAACAAAACAAACTTATCTATCTCTTGTCAAAATATATAAAGCATCAATGGTGAATGATTTTTATATCAAACAACAATTCAATTCCACCTTGTTATTAACATCAAGTACTAGTTTACAAAAACGTCAGTTTAATTTAATTTCTTGATCTAAATATGTCAAAGCCATCTTTAATTGCAAAATCATTGTTCCGAAAGGAGAAAATTGTTTAAAGTACCACAAAAACGTGATGCGGCAATCGAATGAAGAGAGAACAACTTCGCAATAATACATGCTCTGCCATTAGGGTAGCACTAAGATTGCTTAGTAAACCATTTTTCAGCAGTAAACATTTTTCCACTAACGACAGCAAAAATTGAGCTTTACATGAGGAAAATTTAATTCGGTATAAAAACAGTTGAAATGGACAGCCCACTCTTATTGTATAGATATCTTACTTCCGCAATGACATTGACAAAATAATTACTGTACTCTACAGACACCCTCTAATCTTAGATAATCCCTTAAGATTAAAACGATCTCCTTGCGCTGTGGAATATTCTTCTAAAATTTCGAAGTGCTTCGAGTTATATATAAAAGAGATATATAAAAAGCTAACACTGCAACTTAAAGATTTTTAGCACTTTCAGTTCAAAAGTTTTCTTGTTTTAACAAAAAATGAGAAAAGTGGGAAAATATAAAAAGCAAAAGAACCATAACAAATTTTTCAGCACGTTCTTAAACTGGATTACCGCTTCATTTGCATTACAGGAAAAGTATATTTATATATATATATAAGCAAACACCGACTATAAAGTAATTCTGAAGTTCTCCAAAAATTGTTTTAGGTCGACAATACGTTTTTAACCAAAGAAAAGCTTTGCTTTTGTTTTGCGAGCAGTTTCAGCTGTTTAACTCAACAAGATTTAGATAGCAGCTGTAGGACCATTTCCGCACAACCCGCATAGACTTTGGAGTTTTAATCACTTTTCTCATCTTTAAAAACTCCGTTATTTTTCATTTGTTATGTTGTTCCACAACTTGTTCATTTTCGAGGAAAAATTTTCCTGACCATATCTTTTCATTTGCCTCCAAACTTTTGAGTTTAAATAGAACCAAAAAAAATTTCATTTGTTATTCTAAAGTTAAATGTTTTGTGGAAAACGAATTCTTCTAAAAAAGTCTGATATAAAAAGTTTAATTATTGAAGCTTACTTAGCTAAAACACTTTGCAGGATTTTCCGAATTTTGACCCTTAAAATGTGCTTATAGAGAACCAGTTCATCAGTAGATAATTTTGTCTTTGAGATAATGAACATTGCACCCTATTATTGATTTTGGCTGGAAGTTCCGTTGAAGAATTCATTTCCGTTCTTGAAAACATTTTCACTTTTGGCAGCAACTTCAACACAGGATCCATTGAAAGCATTGTTCTTCGTAGCATTTAGTTAAAACTAAAAGTAATGAAACGTCAAACAGATCAACAACCAACGCTGCAGCTGTCCTAAGCTCTGTAAAAGGAGTGGGTCTCGGGTGTTTACGAAGTCTTGCTTGTTAAGCAAGTGATTATATAATGCAAGATCATTTAATTTTCAATTTTGAGACGCAATTTTGCAATTTGATTTTTGATCTTGAAGTATCACTTAAGACACGTTAGATGTCTCATTTGTACAAAGTACATAATACTTCGGAACATAACGAACCAACTGTTTTCAGTTAAAACTCCGCTGAAGTAAAAAATATGCACACGCACGCCCTATGCATATTTACTTGTAGGATTTGAGAGTTGCATAAGTAGGCCAATTAATTTATAAAAACATATGTTCTATTTATATGGGTTGAAATGCTCACCTTACCTTCGAAAATGAACAACTAATATAGGTAATCACTCCGTCGTCCTCATCTTAGTTGAACCAGGTTTGTTTTTTTACAAACTGAACGGTTAGACTTTCTTTAATCAATACATTTGAGGAAATTTTTCACGCCAAAAGTTAACCTAAGGTTTTTTGTTCTTTGGCCATTTTAGTTTTAAATGAAAAAGAAAGCAAACAGCGGTTACAAACACATCTCTTGTAATAATCAACACATCTCTTGTAATAATCGAATTTCTTTTTTTCTTTTTTTTGATTATGTTTGTAACCGCTGTTTGCTTTCTTTTTCTTTTAAAACCTAAGGTTTATAGACGACAGGGTGTCGTGAATTCATATTGTAGCATTTTGGAAAAGTTCACCTAGTGTAGAAAGAATATGGATGGACGTAAGGATTTCTTTGTTTTTTACATCAAAATGAATTAATGGACAACCGAATAATTTTTACTGACCTAAAAAGTATATTTTGTGTTGGAAAACTTGATCCAGAGCAGTCCAAATGAAAAACATATCTCGAGCGCCATCAATTTTCAAGCCGTTGACCTGATAATTGCTGGCGCTGGCTAGAAAAAAAGGACAGTAAGGTTTCTGCTCATGGCCAAAGGTCATTCTTCTAATTCGTTTGTTTGAAAAGGTAAATGTTCTGCTTGTTCTACATTTCTTTGTTGTATATAGTCATGCTTTGACATATTAGAGGCAGGAGTGGTTCGGATAAAGCATCCTTTCTTTTGATGTTTATTCGCCTTCCATCAACAAAATCAATAGAATGGTTAAGAAAACAAATGAACATCATTAGTTTCTGAGAGAATTGTTTTATTTAGATAAAAAGAACATAATCGGTCTATAGGCCTTTTGCAATTCGGGTCATGTGACCACAGCTACGTTAAATCGATCAGCTATGTCAAAATAGCATCCAGAAATGGAAAGAGCAGATTGACATTAGTAAAATGACAAAGTTTCAGCTCTTTACCTCATATATGTAAAAAATGGCAAGCAACAGAAAATAGGATTTGTATGACTGGAGAGCGAGCCTTTCTATCCGTTACCATTTTCACAAACATTTCCTTAGAAAAATTTTGATTTTATAGTCGCTGTCATTTTTGAAGTACTTAACGTTGAGACTTGAAACTATGAATTCTAACT
>ERZ1740055.42-NODE-42-length-18177-cov-10.721995_pt1 | contig 18177 bp, 14 predicted proteins | sample MGYA00581747_ERZ1740055 | MGnify/ENA primary metagenome ERZ1740055 (study PRJEB43018, sample SAMN04849739) | marine metagenome | isolation source: floating plastic debris | place: Pacific Ocean | collected 2008-08-28 | study: EMG produced TPA metagenomics assembly...
ACAAGAAGAAATAGACAGAAAACTGCATGAAGCAAAGCGTAGCTCCAGTGTAGAGCGGGGGACAGTGTGTGGAAATTACCATATGCGCTTAGGTCACTCGCGTAGAAAATGCACTCTCGAAAAATGTACAGATGTATTTGTCTGCGGACAAGAAAATCATATCGGCCAATTCAATCGAAAACGGTAAATACAAATGGCACAGAAAGAAGAAAAAGCACTTCAAGCAATGGAAGAAGTTGTCAGAAGGCAGGCATCTGTGGACAGAATAAAATAATCATCATTAAAAAGTGTTAAGGATATACTTCTTTCCGAGCGCCGACAAGACTATTTAAACAAGCAGGGACAATTAGATTGGAACTTGTTGCGAAAGCATGTAAACTTTGTAGAAAAGTACTGCAAGAGAAACCTGAACGGAAAGATTCCAGGCAGAGAGGCAATTCCTGATGTTTTAAAAAGTGCTCGTGATAATTATGAATAGAAAACGAACCACCTTTTAAATCAGATTTATACCTCGCACAGCCAAAAAACAAGGAAGAAGAAGATCGCCAATTCGAGATTGCTTTAAGAGAAAGCTTAGATTATCCAAATATGCATATGGCAGCCCCGACCTTCATACAACCTCATCCACGACCATGTCCAAGGTTTTCATCGTTAGAATTCCACGCTGATGACCGACAGTGTGGGAAAGCCAACACATGTACAGGAACAATGGATACTAGTACACTAAGTAGTATTGATGCTGTAGCATGTGCAGATGCTTTATTGTCACTGAGGGCACTAAGAGCAATTTTACATCAGAATAAATTCTAGGAATATAAAGATGCTAAATAAAGTCGCCATTTCCTCATTTTAACCCCCTGCTCGTGCCAGTTGTTCAAAGCCGATCCAGTAATTAGCCCTAACCCAGAGTTAAAATCCTTGGGGAAGTTTTAATATAATTTTTGCACAACTTGTGAAGGAGTCTATAATCATAACAGCTTCGGATGGTGTAATATAATAAGAATTCCCCCTCGCCTTGATAAGTCAGGGAAATTTCATTTTTCTCAACATTATAATTTTAATTTTTCAAAGCCATTCCTTGGGTAAACAAAAAAATCTTTGCCTTTGGGCAACAGTTTTGTACCAGGTATGATGATTTGAAGATATTTACATTTTGTGGTTAGCCAGTGATTATGCAAAAGCTACTGTTATTAAATACAACGAGCATTAAATTTAGTCTTCCTTGCCTCAGAATTGTAAAAAAACCGGCTTATGCCGGGAAAAATTGCCTTTGGTAAGGGAAACGTCAGAAAATTTTGTTTTAATGTTAGTGTGGGGACCCAGGCCTGTACAGTACTGTAGTGTCTATCCAAATATTATTGCTTAAATATAGCCCTTACAATATATAAAAGTCGACATGTTTGGTTTTGTTGAGAATTGTAATTCAAGTTAAGATTACTGAGCAAAGCTTGAAATAATATTTTGTGTTTAAATGTTGCATCTACTTTCTTCTGATAAAATAACAGGATTCATTCTGGTTCCAAATTACGAAAATACCTTTTGAAGACCCAAGTCTAAAATTTTATGAACCTCCAAATATTTTCATGTAAATCCCAAGCTCAGAAACTAGAACCTGAACAAAAAACAGATTGGTTGCAGATAGGATGTAGTTTTCATACTTTATTAACAAGGGAAGGAAAATAAAGTTTATATAAAAAGCAACAAACATTACGCATGAGAATTAACTGAATGTGATATTCGTGACAATTCAGCGCAATATATTTTCAAGGTGTTGCGTAAGAATATTTCACGGTCTACAAAATAAGTAAAGTGCTAGCTGAAATTTGAGTTAGCAAATTTACAACCAAACCATTCTGTTACAGGTGTAAGAAACTTTTCAATCAGAAATTTTTCGACAGTAAAATTATAATGCGAGTTCAAGTGTGATTACATGCATCCGCAGAAACATAAATATCGACACTACTGCGCGCAAGCCAACGGTGATTTATTAAAGGAAAGTATGCGACCTGAATAAGTAATTTAAACTCTTGTTTTTACCTTTTGCCCATTTGCTGCTGTGTTCTTTACTTGCTAAAAATTATTTTTCAGGCAAGTCAAGTGCACTGATCATTAACATTAAAAATGATTTATTTTGTCTTCGAACACAATTTCCAATCATTATAATCAAACTTCACACATTCATTCAATAAAACAAGTATACCTCAATTCAAGTCAGGAGTTACGATTTATAATTATAATCTGAATTTAGAACGAGTTCTAAACTGTGTCTGTGGCTCTAAAAATATCGTAGTTATACGATATCACTGTGACATTTAGCTGGCAACCTATGCCAGTTTTAACATCTTTCAGTCTCTAAAGATTCTCTACAACTGCCAAACCTAACCAAATAATCAAAGACATGTCAAACAAATATATATGTGTTTCGGTAGAAACCAACAACATCAGAAGGAGTAATGGTGTCTTTCGCTTCTGAAACAGCCATTTTTAAATCATATTGAACCACGGGCTGCAAATCGTAGTTTAGTTCATTTTTTACTTTCGAAAAATCGAATTCTGCTGGGTTTAAATCCGGCGAGTAAACAGTTGTGTACAAAAGTTCTACTCCAATCTCTTCAAAAAACTCTTCCAGAATTTCTCCCACCTCGTAATGATGGCAGCTTAAGGGGTTGTTTACATGAGGGAGGGTGCTCCTAGGTAGTAGGGTTACCCTAGGTAGTAGGAGTTTCCTTTCTCCATTGTTTTATGCCATTCGTTCTACATGTGAGATGGGGTGTCCCTAGGGAGTAGAGTTTCCCTATCCTGAAGGAAGGGAAACTCTACATGGTAGGGATAAGTTTTGTTTACATAACCACATGTAAACGCGAAAGGTAGGGCTGGCCCTAGGGGGTAGGGATGATCAGACCGCTGACCACAGGTGAAAGGCGCATAATCTGTACTATTTGTAGTGTGACGTGATAAGCATGGCGTCGGGCTCACAAAACTACGTACCCGGGGAATATTTTCATAGGATGGCTAAGGAAAGATCAAGATCAGAAAAATTAGAAAAAGAAGAAGAAAGATAAGAGGATGAGGAGACTGTGGAACGCTCTCGCGAGTTTGAGAACATCGACGTGAACGAAGTGTATGCACAAAATTCCGAAGGCGCGAAAACGGTAAACAACAAACGCAAAGCGCCGGCACAGAATCCCGCCAAAAACAGAAGGACAAAAAAGTTTGCATGGACAACGGAAAAAATCGAAGACCACTTGAAGTACATAAAAAACTACAAGTCAAATTGCGACTTCAGAGGTATAGATTTTGAGGCGGACCTGGCTTGTATGACCGAAATTAGAAAGTGAATGGCTCGAGACTACACGTTGGTCCGGAACAAGCAACCTCCCCAGAGATAGAAATCAAGGACACGGTCAAGGTGCAATATAGCAAATACATTAAAGAGAATGAGGCCAAAAAGTTTTAATAAAGAGTGGATATTCAAGGATAAAGGAGAAGATCAAGGCTTTGCGTCAGGTTTATCGAAATGCAGTGAATCGAGGCACGCGAAGCGGAAGCGGACGGATTGTCCAGGAGAATTACGAGGTTCTGGCAGAAATTTGGGGAGGACCACCAGCTACTATTGCCTTATCATTTGGAGTTGACGGCGATTCCGTTCTGAATACCGAGGATGACAGTTTAAACATTTCCACAGAAACAGATGCCGGTAGTCGCCATGATGGTAAGTGCAAAAAAAGGACAATCAATATGACATGTGTTAGTTGTCAGAGTGTTTCAAAATAAAGCATGCATATACTACTCATACATGTGTCAAAGGTTAAAACAGAAATGTCAAACCTGATCACAGAAGTATTTGAAAAAAAAACTACTGTATTTATCAACTGAACACATATCACTTACATAACAAATGTTTTTATCCTTAGTTTACTTTTTCATTGAAATTTCTAACTTTTTATATTTGGATATTTTATACAGCTATAGTTCTGTATAATTGTTGATTTTTGTCAAATCAAACTCATAGACTTATATTTAAATTTTATTAAAGTTTGTAATAAAAATATCAATATGTGCTCCCACAAGCACATTGTGTTTGCCTTGCAAGTTAACCTTCAAAAACCTGGTGATTCAGATTGGTTGCCAAATGTCTTACCCTTATGAATCAATACCAATGTGAATTAGTATTATTTCAGTTTTAAAATAATGCTGAAGATTATAAAATCTATTTCAATTTGCAGACTCAGTTTCAAATGAGACAGATGATGGCTCTTCTACAATAACTGATCCTCCTACAAATGAGAAGATAGTGGCACCCAACATTCCCAAACTGGTTGATAATAAAAGAAAACAAATGGAGAAGCGCCTATCTCAAGCACAAAGAGATCAGGTTCTAATGAATAGCGCAAAAGAGGACATGTTAATGAAGAAAAACCTGATTAAGTATTTGAGAAATCAATCAAAACTCTGGAAGACTCCATCCATAAGATGACAACCTGCCTCACTTCTCTGGGAGATGGTATTGCAGCTGGGATGCAGATGCTGGCTATGGCATTAGCTCAAAATCAGCCCCCTACTCCCCAATCTGCTGGACCTGTACACCCATACCCAGTACCACAAACCCAATCGCTTAATTATCTTGGGAATTATAGAAACTATGCACCACAGTGTAATCAACAGTTTGTTGGTATTAGCAATACAAGAAACCAAACAACACTGCCGAACACTGGTGGGGTAGTACGAGCAGCCAACCAGGCATTGTATGATATGGAGGGCAACGACAATATCAGCAATTATACCTCATAAACATAAACATTACTTAAATTTAAATTGTTGTCAGTTTCAACATTTTTATACTTTGCAACATTTATTTCATGTTTTGTTTCACAAATTTATAAAAACTTTTACTAAGACACAAACAATAATTATCCAGTTAGTGACACAAAAAAATAATTACAGTTAACAAAATTAATTAGTTCTTGTTTGGTTGTGTTATATTTACAATACTATAATCTCGTTTAATTAATTAAAAATATAAACTGAAATATATTTTTAGATAATTATATTAATATATATATTAATTGTTTTATCATGTTTTGTTAGAAAAAATGTTTGACTTTACATCATTTAAACAAAAAATCTATGAAAAGTATATGTTGTTTAATTAGCAAAATAAATTTCAAAATATAATGTAGATGAAACAAATGCTATGCTGATTAATTGTCATGCCAACAACAATTATACAGTTACAGATGAAACTGTAAAAATAACAATTTCGTAACAAAGTATATAACAAAACTGCCAGTGATATGAACAAAAATATTAAAAAAAACATTAAGTAAACAAATTAATTAATATTTGTTTGATTGGAAGTATATACAAGTTGGTTTCTACAGAAAAAGGCAGATTATAGATCATCAGAGCTAGATGTGTCAAAATTTTTCAGTGAGGAATATCTTCTCAGTAATAAAGAGTAATAATGTTCCTGGTGCTTGTTCCTTCAGCAGTGTTAAATGAGTAAAGCCTATCAGGAGCATTGTTTGGCTGCATCCTCTCATTTGTAAGCTGCCGAGTTACTAACTCATCTTCCATACGAACACCATACTGCTTACAAAAACTGTGTAGTACTAAACAGCTATACACAATCTTTGGTACAAACACCAGCCCCAAGTCAATTCTTTTGTTAAGTATTTGCCAACGTGCTTTCAGCCGTCCAAAAGCACATTCAATGGGATTACTTGCACTTCTCAACATGTTATTAAAGATCACTTCCTCATTGTTGCGGGGATTGGCATATTCTTTCATTAAATATGGCAATAATGGGTATGCTGGGTCTCCAAGTAGAGTAATAGGAATTTTATCATACCCTGGAAGAAGTTCCTTATACATCATTGGCAATTTCTGTTAATTTTTGAGTTTCCAAACACTCTGCCATCATGCACACTCCCACGCGATTTTATTTCAACATCAACAAACATGCCTTTCCAATCACAAATGGCTTGTGCATTTATAGTGTGTTTTTGCTTGTAACTAAAATAATCATGTGGGTTTTCTGTTGGTTGCATTATTGAAATATGTGTTCCATCAACGCAACCAAATGCCTGTGGAAATCCATATTTTTCTTCCATACCTTTGACAAGATGAGCCATTTCTCTGTTGTTGGCTGGAAGCCTGATGTACTTTGGCCCCATAACTTGAGTAATAACCTCGCATACTTTACCTAGTACAACATAAAAACTGTACTTATCGATATACCAAAAGTATTGGCAGTCATAGAGAATGAGCCTTGATCTTTTAAGAAGTATAAAGTAAGAGTAACTTGCTTTTCGACTGAAAGTACATCACGACCACTTGGACTTCTACCAGGTTGCAAATAGGGAGCCAACTCGTCAGACAGCTTCATAAATGTCCCGATCCATTCGAAAATTCGTTTTCCACTCTGATTCTGATAAGATGCCATTAAACAAATTTTACCACCACTGATCAGTTCGTCCAGGTTTGCGCCATATTCTCCCTCGGCGGCAAGCTTGTCTTGGAGCATTTCGCAGACGAGATACAGCAAGGTCGTACTGGTTGGAAATTTGAAGTCCGATCATTTGAAGACGACATTTCTCAAGGATGAGATGGGTCAACAGCAAACCACATAACTGAAAAGCAGCTGCTAAGGACGAAATCGCGACAAGAATTGCGCCTGCTACCGAAGTAAGTCTTCTATCTGCCATCTTGAGATGCTTTTAAAAAAAGCTTAGCAGCCGCTCCCTGATTTAGCCCTCGGGGTAGAGGCAAATCAGTCCATGTAAAGCGAAGCTAACTCTTGACTCTATGGGGGAGGGTGCCCCTACCCTTGTAAAAACGTTTCATGTAGAACGGTGATATCTTTAACTCTACCAGGTAGGATGCCCCTATCCCCTAAGGGCACTCGCTTCCCATGTAAACAGGCCCTAAATTGTCCATAACAATATCGCCGACTTCTAGAGTCGGCCGACCAGCCACCATTGATACTGCTTCGCTCGCTTCGGTAAAAAAATTAAGAAACTCCAAAGTATTCGTCGCACCATCGATGTTATAATAACCAACCCCACCATACAAAGAAGTTAAAACATTCAAAGTTAGATTTGGCGATTCACATTTTCGAATAACTTCTATACATCTGCTTCCTCTGGGAGAGTGGCCATATCTTCACGTTCCGACATCTGGCGTCTTGACTCCTGCTTTGGCAAAGAATTTTAACTGAACTGATGGATTTTTGCTGCTCAGGTAATTAATAAACAGTTGGGTATATATCATGTTAAGCTGTCTCAATCGTTCTTTGGCAAGATGAGTAATTTTTTTTCTAGTATACGTTTGGCCTCAGGGGCCGCAGAGGGGGAGGGGCTGCCAGGGCTGAAGCCCTACCATTTTTGTGCATTTTTTTTTTAGAATGGAGGGTATCTTGATTTGATTTTTTCCTGGCTCTTCCTTTTATGCTGCATTGATCGTTAACTCTCTTACAGCAATTCGACTCGAAGAGATTTGGCACGCGCGCGGACATATTCTGACAGGCATTCCTTGTTAGAGATGCCCGCTATGGGGAGCTGGGGACTACCATGTGCTTTACGCCTTGCTACTTGCAGTCAGTCGCAGTCAGTCAGATCAGACATTTTGTGTTTCCTGTTGTCCACTAGAAAACCAACTTTGCTACAATGAGTTTTAGAAAGAATCAAAAGATAACAAGCTTTTTTAATCAAGTTGTAAAAGGTAAACATCCTTCAATTGCACAATTAGCTGAACATATTCTGTTTTGTGGAAAACATTGTCGTTTTTTGTTCAGCACACGTCGACAACCAGCAAGCTGAATGAGTTGGAATATTGCTTTCTCTTTTGTTAGATAAATCAACTGAGTCTACACTAGAGGAAAATGCTACGAATATCGAAGGTTTGTTATGTGTGTGTGTTTTTTTTTATGTAAGCGTAATTGTGCCAGTGAACAAATAAAAATTAATAACGAAGGAGGAAGAGGCTGCCTTAGAAAACAACCGGTTCGAGTGACGTTGATCCTCTAGCTCTATAATGAAATACATTTTCCAGATTATCAACTGCCTGAGCGTTTTTTTTTTTTGCCTTCGTTAGCACATATTTAGTCTATTTTCAGTGAGAAAAATTGTATCCACGCTATCACGAGTCTCCAAGCGATGGAGAAGAATCTCAGAAAGCAGCTATTTGTGGAAAGTTCTTCATCTCGAAGAATGTAAACAGCATATTACAGAAGAGAATTTAGCAAACATTCTGTCACACTCGCCGGGTTTCAAGCAGTTTTTTATGAGATATATCAAAATAACGAATGTAATTAGATCAATGGAGATTTAGCAGACAAGCTTAGCTTGCTCTCCCCTTGAGTATTTAGATCTAAGTGGACAGCCCATAAATGCTATGAGCTTTTTGTTGCTAAGACCTTTGGTATCCATTCATACATTGATACTTCATGACTGTCAAAATCTTAGCCCTGATAATCTAGTTATTGTTATCATGCAGTTAGAAAAACTAGAAACACTCTCATTAAATAGAGCAAATTTATCAGCTAAACATGCAGTGATGATGGCTCGTTCTCGGCCTTTGCTGTCTGATTTGCGCTTGTCCGGTATCATGTTCTCACTCGATGATGTACGAAATATTCTTCAGCATACTCGTCCGTTTTTCTTACAAATATCGAGGTTTTCACTCGATGAGGCTACTTTACGCTCATTAGGGTCGGAGTACGATACTAGCATTGTAATGCTACGAATGTTTTCGCTTCAAGACTGGACAGGGGCTAACTTTTTACTTCCCTCTCTCTGTCTCTTAGATTACGATAAGATATATTAAGACTGTTTGTAATAAATATTTGTTAAACGCTTTATTATTTGAAGTAGATTAATACCAAGGGCTCAGCAAGTTGTCTCTCTGAATTCTGCGTGTCCTTCAGTTACACAAATTGTCCTCAAAACGTTGAAATTCGTTTATCACATTACCAGAAATAGGGGACACAAATATCCCGAGCATGCGCTGTAGCGAGTATTGAATGAACAAAATGGCTGCCGATACTCTACAAGGAATGCATGGAGAAAGATATTTTTTTTGCGATTTTCAAGCGCCAAGGGTTTTGCAGCCTGGATGTGCTCCTTGATATCAAATCAGGCGTTGTAGTAAGCATATAGTCATTGTATCGGGAGGACGGTATTTTTTTCCCAAGCAACTTAGTTATTTCTACATAAATGACCACATCTCCCCATACATTGTCTATAACGAAGTCAAAACTCGTTATAACAATCGTCCAGCTTGAGGCACTAAACTTCGCTGAAGTATATTTGCGCTCCTCGATATCATTTAAGCAGTCTTCCATGCACTCAATCCACCAGAAAAGTAAGTCATACGTGGTTTCAATTTTTTTCCCAAAAGCTATAAACATTGACTAAAATTTGATAGTCAAGTGGCCGTTACGGTTGAGAGCTTACTATATTACTATCGGGATCCGATTGTATTCAAGACACTTTTTTGTTATTTTCTTCGATTGTGGTATTTAGGTTTCATTGAGTAAAACATGTTGAATATTGCCGTAATTTTGTACTCTTATAGAAAATTTTCTTTGCAAAATAGTTGATAATCTCGCGCGGGCTCCATATTTTCTGAGCCGAAAATAACCGCTGACCAATGTCCTTCATTTCTGGTAATGAAGAACATGTAGAATTAAGTAATAAATCTCTTTTCAATAAAAACTGGTATCGTTCTTTAAGCAAGGGTTATGGGTGTGGGTTGGCGCACTATTCTCTATGCGGTTGAGATTTTCACTGATGCTGCTGTAGCAACCCAATTTTGTAAATTGATCTGTTTGCTATTACTGTTTTTTACTTCTTGCAGATCCACAGCCATCCACTAGCGAGCTCCCGCATAATGAAACAGAACCACAACCTCCTACCACACTCCTTGAGCCATTTCAGCCGGAAAATTTTAACTTCCCAAAGAAAAAAGTCTGTAAACAAAATCGCTCCTGTAATGCAAACTGGTTTAGGGAATATCCTTGGCTCCACTATCTTGTAGAAAAAGATGCAGTTTTGTGCTTTTATTGTGCACAACAAAAATCGAACTTAGGTAGTGCAAGGAACAAACAACTCGTATTTATTGAAACGGGATTCTCCAACTGGAAAAATGCACTGCTTGCATTCAGAGAGCACCAGAACTCCCAGTGCCATAAATTGGCAGTAGAATACGCGAAAACTATACCATCCTGTGAAAATGTTGAAATGATGAGCGAGAATGCAAGAGAACTTATGGGAGAAAACTACCGATGTCTGATAGCAATTATTGAATGTGTACAATTCCTAGCTCGCCAAGGCCTAGCATTTCAGGGCCATACCGAGGGAGAGTCTAATTTTGCCCAGCTGCTAAAACTTAGATCCAAGGATCGTCCCGAACTAGTGGCGTGGCTCAATAAAACAAGCGATAAATATACTTCTCACGATGTACAGAATGAGTTAATAGCTATTTTTGCCAGCAAAGTCGTCCAGGACTTAGTATCCGACATTCATAAGGCTACCTTTTTTTCTATCATCTGTGATGAATATACAGATAGAAGCAACAAAAAGCAATTAACGATTTGCATTAGATGGGTGGACGAGCATCTTGTTCCGCATGAAGATTTCCTTGGCTTCATTGAGATTCCAAATATAAGTGCAGAGACAATCGTAACTGCTATAAAGGGGCATCTAACAAAACTCGGGCTATCACTGGCGAGTTACAGGGGGCAATGCTTTGATGGAGCAAGCAATATGCTTGGGCCCAAAACAGGAGTAGCTAAAAGAATTCAAGATGTTCAACCTAAAGCCCATGCTACTCATTGCTATGCTCATTCTTTAAGTTTGAGCGTCAAAGATATGACCAGTAACTGTGCATTGTTATCACAGACAATGGATATTGCCAAGGAGATCGTCACTCTTATCAAGTTTTCACCTAAGCGAGAATGTTTGCTAAAGGAACTTAAGGACAATCTTGAGGTCAAAGATGAGGATACCAGGCCCCGTGGCATTATTGGTCTTTGCCCTACAAGATGGACAGTCAGAGCCAGTTGTTTCCGACGAATACTTGAAAACTACTCCATTCTTTTGCAAGAATGGGATATTTGCTTGTCCGATAAACTACAGCCCGACGTGCGCGGTAGGATAATCGGTTGCAAGGCCCAAATGGAAAGATACGACTTTTTCTTTGGTCTTCATATGGGAAAGCGCATTTATTCACATACCGACAACCTGTCCAGGACACTCCAGGGGACAAAAATGGCTGCTGTTAGTGGGCAACGCCTAGCAAATCTAACCAAGGAAAATCTTACCAAAATGCGCACTGCAGGAACTTTGACCTTTTCTATGCAAGTGTTGTAAGAAAAAGTGAAGGTTTGGTAGATGAACCAAAGCTTCCACGAAAGCGACGAGCTCCTGCTAGGCTGGAAGTTGGTGCCGGTGCGCCAACATATCCTCAGACCGCGAAAGATTACTTTAGAAGAGTGTACTACGAGGAAATCGATCTTGTTGTCAGCGCTATAGACAGCCGGTTTAATCAGGAAAGTTTTAACTCCTACGCGAAGATGGAGTCCCTCCTTGTTAAGGCTGCCAATGATGGAGACTTTGAATCAGAGATGAAGTTCCTTAAAGCCAAGTATAGCGAAGATGTGAATGCTGGAGCCCTTCCAGGGCAGTTAGGTGTTGTGCAAATATAAACATATCATAGAATGATTATTGGTTTTGTATTATCCAGAGTTTCAAAGCGATAGCTTGCACTAACGCTGAGAAAACAAGTCTGGCGTGAGACCACTTTTTGCTTGAACCGCCACGAGTTATGGCGTGGCATCGTGGCTTCAATGAACACGTTTTAAAACCTGCCAATCACGGGGTGGAATTGCGTCATTATTCTATTGTTTCTGGGCCCTGGAGCATAGCTAAGAGACTGGACTTCATTGTCTTGTTAGTTTCCTCGAGTTGTGTTAGACAAAAGCTGTTTTTAAGCTCAATTTAACTCTTTGTTTTCAAATTTAGAGGTCTTTTAAAGTCAATTAAGCAAGGAAACAGGTAAATATGAATTATTTGATGCTTCTTCTGTTGATTTTACTCAATAACAATCCGTTTGTGGACGCAATTCCAACCCGAAATGTTTTTCAAACTTAGGTGCTCGAGATTGTATGTTCAACATGGCGGCCGAGGCCATCGTGCGCGAACCAGATGGAGAACAAGAAGGTATGAGCCTTGCGTGTGGACATTCATGTTTGCAAATTCTTGAGAAAGAAGTTTATTTATTGTTAGAACATAAAATAAAACCGTTGTGGTGGACAAAAGACAGCAAAGTTTGTTTTAGATTATTGGATCGCTTGTTTGAAGCAAGCTATAATATCAGCGGGAGCATGGAGGAAGTAATTCGAAATGCTCTTAATTGTCTCGATCCTGATCTTAGCATTCCAACACAAATATCTAGTAATCTAAAAAAGAAAGTTACGAAGTTTATGCGTAGTAAGGGGTCCAATACGTGTAGAATTCTTGAGGAATTTACGTGAAAAAGTCAGTTGAGATTGGCCCTGAATGTAGTAGCGCATCCATTGATAGGAAAGTTATAGAAAATGTGTGTGCGACTGGTGTAATGCCCAGTGGTTTTAAGAAACTTATATTGAATAACGGAATGGTGTTGGAATTGGATAAAATTAAAGATGAAATTGGAAAGACATGGAAAGATATGCTTTTATGGATTTCTGCTTTGTCTTTATCCAAACCAAGTTCCAGTGAAAAAAGTCTTAGACAAGTAGTGAAAAGGCTAAAACACCAAGCTCAGTTGTTGTCGAAGAACAATCTTAGAGAGGAACTAAATGAACTGAAACATGAAGAGTTTAGACTTCCTCAGTTATCAGCACAAACAGAACACATAAATGAAAATGAATCTGTCTCTTCGGAGTCACTCCTTAGTTCATTTGAACATGAAATCGCTCAGTTAATAAATCGACTGGAAGACAGCAACAGCCATATTGGTCTTTTGACAGAGATTATTGCTGAGCAAAATGAACAAGGGGCAGCTAAAACTGAAGAGCCCTGTCGCATGAAAGCAGAATTAAGCAAGTATAAGCAGGAAGGGAAAAAAAATTCAAAGGTATTAAATGATACAATGAAAAAGCTTGGTAATTTGTCAGCTCGAAATGTAAATAAAAAATTGGCTCGGCGAGAACAAAAAATTAAAACTTTAGAAAAAAAGAACTTGGAGCAAGCAAAAACTATAGCTGCACTTGAAAAGGAAAACCAGAAAATAGGTGAAGTAAAATGATGAATCAATGAAAAAAATAAACAAAAAACTTAGTCAAGCTTTGATTGCAAAAGAAAGAGCTCAGAAAATGAAGTCTTATTACAAAAAACACTATCTGTCAGCTGATAGCCATTTTTCAGAGCAAAAGAGAAATCAAAATTCTAAGATCAAAGATTTGAAAGAAATGATAAGAAGTCTTGAAAATGAAGTTACTAGTCTTGAAGATGAAATTAAAGGGTTTTTGAGTGAAGAGGAGGTAAAGACCTTCCAAAATGGAAAATATACAGATGAAGTTAGAGCTGTATATGAAGATCTGTTATGCTGGGGGGTTGGAACAGAAAATGTACAAAAAGTTGTAAGGACGGTTCTTGCTAAACTAGCAGGCGTAGAGTGTGGCAGGCTCCCAAAAGAAACATTTTCTCGCTACATGTTTCTGGAGGCACGTAGGCTTGCTCAGATTCATGTAGCTGAAAATCTGTTATCAAACTGGGAAAGTGGTGGTAAAACCTTATACAGTGATGGTACATCCAAGTATGGCCATCATTATGGTACATGTGATATTGGTGACCGTGATGGTAATATCATTGTTACTGGAATGAGAGAAATGTCTGGAGGAGAAGCCGAGACCTACTTAGAAAACCTAAAACAAATTCTGAGTGATATTTCAGAATGTGTTACTTACAATGATAACTCAGAGGCAGGCCTTCAAAAAATTGTAGCAAGTATAAAAAACACAATGTCTAACAGACATATTGTTCAAAAAGCTTTTAATTCACTTTTAAAGAATTATCGACAAGAAATCCTGCCAAATGTCATCAAAGGGTGGGATGAACTTAATAAGAATGAGAAATCTAAACTTTCTAGAATGAATGATTTCTTCTGTGGGCTCCATTATGTTGTTGGTTTAGCTGACCAGGCTGAAGCTGCCCTGAAAGTCTGGGACCACATTTTATATGGTGAACAATCAGTCAGTAGCATTGCACATGGTGGCTATAGCAAAGGTGAATCAGGGACTCTCCGCCTTATTCGCACTGTGTGTAAATCTGTGCAGGAGAAAGGCTGTGAAAAATCAGGGCGACCTGTTCAGTTTCTCACATTTCTTCAAGCAGAGACACCTTTTAGATCAGTCCAACTTTCTCCATTTAAAGGAAACCGTTTCAATATCATTTTTCACAACGCGGCTGGTGTTTTCTTTTTGTTTGATGCCCTAAGGGTTTTCTTTGAAAGATCAAAGGAAGAAAACAAGTTACTCAAAGCTGTCTTCTATGACTTACAAGTCTCCTCTTTTCTTGCTGGATGTCGAGCTCTAGGCTTAATCAACAAACTTGTCTCATCACCTTTGTGGCGTGTTCTTGAATTTAAAGATGAGCATGTGGTAGATATGAGTTACCGCTAGCAAAAAATGCTGGCTTGTTTTGAGAAATGGAACACAGATTCAACTGAGGTTCTGACAGGTAAAGCTAGACTGTTTGAAAATGACGATATTGATACTGAGGATGAGATTTTTGTTAAGCTAGTTGAGCCCAGTGAGTATAGTGATGGGATGACGAAGCAGTGTTAGGAATTAATATTTGAGTCATATTTAGTGAAGACCAACAAAATGCTAAGTGATCACCTTAAAGGTGGCAAGTATGACAAGGTTTCTGATGATGTGAGGGAGGAAAGCAAGGGAGTTCTGAAAACAAATGTTGTACCTGAAAGGGACTTTGGCATGTTGGACAGAGTGATGGCTCAGAAGCCCAATGCCACAACAATGGTATATGAGGCCATAATTATGTGCACTAAGAACGACACCATTAATTGGAGAAATAAATTAGATCCAGCTAAAAGAGAGCAAATAATGCAGTTAGCAAGAAAGTCCAAAGACCAACAAAGGAAACAATACAAAGAGAGGAGACTTGAGCTAAGGAGAGTACAAGAACAAAAAATGGCAGAAAATTTAGAGGCAAAACAAAGAAAAGAAATGAAGGAGAGAGTGCAAAAGCAACAACTGGTGGAGAAAGTTGAAGACTTTGGCGGCCTGTGGAAGACATTTGTAGAAGTAGAAGAAAAGTTGAATAGTTTAAATGGAAAAGACAAAGTAGCTGCATTGCATGCACAAATCCAGTTCAGAAGAAAAGTTCTGGGAGCTGTTCACCCTGACAAGAAGGTTTTCCAGATGTCAACAAATGGGAAGCAGTTTACAGTTCAAGAGCTGAAAGCAAATCTTCAGAAAATAATAGCACAGTCAGAACTAGAAAACCAGACCTGCTGCAATATTGTAATGGAAAGAGATGGGGAGGTAGCTAAAGGACCAGTCTTGGCAGAATACAGAGATATTGCTAAGAAACACATGGAAGCTCAACAGAATCAGGGCACAGGAAATCAAAAGAAGAGGAAGAGGGAAGGAACAGTTTCGAAAGATAAGAGGCCAAAAAGAGTCAGTTTAAATGCTAGTGATCTACCAATAATAATTTTGCCTGAGGAGCTTGTTGGAAAAAAGGTTTCACATCATTGTGTTGGTGATGATGGTAAAACTAGTTGGTTTAGGGGGACAGTTCTTGCCATGCAAACTGGAAAAAGCCAGAGAAATCCAGATTTTGTTGTTCGATATGATGGCTATGATGAACCATATCTTTTTTCCTTTGATGATTTTAAACATGGTATTGTTGTTCTTGTGTCAGTCAGTACAGTAGATTTTGTTGGGAAAAAGATTTCTCAACGTTTTGAAGATGAGCACAACCATGAATCATGGTGGGAAACTGGGCATGTTTTGTGTGTTGTTCAGGGTAGTGATGAAAGGAATCCAGAGTTTGAATATGAAGATAGTGAAGATGCTGATGAGGTAGTTGAGGATGATGAAGTTACTGTAGGGCCAGAAATTTGTACTTTTAATCTTTTTGAGGACTATGTTAAAAATGACCTTGTGTTTTTGTAGACCAATAATATGGCAATATTATTAATTTTAATTATTAAAAAATTATTACTTTTTTTTATTTCAGTGTTCAGTGAAACAGACCAGCATCTGGGATGTTGCTAGAGGTCTTGTGAGTTAGCTGGCATTGGATGTTTATGTTTTGCTTTTGATTTATAAATGATAGGAAAAGTTGTTGTCTGTACATATTATTTGTCACATTTTCACTGAAATAAAGTATTAAAAATACAGAGATCGTATTGTGGTTATTAATAATAGTATTCTAAAATTAACAAAATTAGTTACTCCTATGCACACATGTTATAAAAGAGCTCACAGGCCAGTGGAGTGGTTTATAAAACAGGAACTTGTAAACATTTTGACAAATTATCAGTTCTGGAATTTAATTGTTGTACCCTAGACCTCATTTTTCCATGGCAAACTGAAACAAAAAGCTGTTATGGGAATTATAGCTGGTGAATTTCATTTGTTTTAAGTAAGACATGAGGACCATACAAAAGGTATTGCCAAGCTCCATTGAGTGATTGACCAACTGGTAAACAGAATAATTCTTTGATGAAAAGCCAAAAGGTACACGCTCTGTTATCTTTATTTACCTTTAATCAAGCATTCCAATTCCTTTAATAAAACTATTTTGCAAAAAAACATAATGATATGGCCTTATATATTTAATTGAATTTTTGTTCTCATTGTGCTTTTTTCTTTAAGCAAGGTTGAATTTATACCAGACAAGCATAGCAGTGGAAGTTTTGTGAGTCAGTGGCTAGCATGTAAATGCACATGACTTGTGTAACTGCTGATAAATAAATTATTGGTTTTTAAGGTTTCCAAATGAAATTTTTAGTATAATCTTTTCACGGGAATTTTTTCTATACCAGCTTCCCATCCATGTAGTACCAACACTTCATTACATAGGTATGGTAGGGCTACTAACAAGCAGTTGCCATGGCAACAGGTCTATCTTTAATCAATATTTCTTTACTGGTGCAATAGTAAGACTTGACATAAACTGTCAAGTCTTGCTATTGCACCAGTAAAGAAATATTGATTAATGTAATACAACTAAAAAATAACCAATATATTTTTCACTTGGAGAGGCTTCTGTCTGCATTGCCATGGCAACAGACTGATTAGACAAATGTTTTGCACCTACTAGGTTTAAACTCAATCATTTAAATTGTAATTCCAACATTAATACTGTAGATTAATGAAATAACATTTTCAAAAATAAAAATAAATAGTAAGCCTAAATGAAAAAACTTGTGTTGCCATGGCAACTGATAGTCTGTATTTATTTTAAAGTGCCTCAAGCATTAGAACTCAAGATTGGTATTGATAATATAACATTGTTATTTTGGACTAACAACTAGTATTATCTTGAACAAAGGTAACATCACCTACTCGAAATAAGGTGTTGCCTTTGTTACCATGGAAACCGTTTCACATCTCACATCTAATCAACAAAACTCTGTGATATAAAAGTGTGAATGTTTGGCAATTATTCTTTTTATAACTTATGTTTTAGTCTAAAAATAACTGAAAAAAGTTAAAATAATCAAGTTTATGACGTCATATCGTCGCCATAGCAACGTGATTATAAAGATTAACAGATAAGTTGAAAGTACCTGTGATAGTGTGGCATGTGTCCAAATTTGGTTGAGATTGGTTGGTTCGTTTTGGAGTTATGATCAAAAATAACTTTTTTTTCATTGATTCTGGTGCCATTTCCATAGCAGTATTTAGTATTACATCCTATGAGTTTCAGTTCCAAAATATGCCTCCATTTTAAAATATTTGAAAATTCATAACTTTTGAAATACTTGACCGATTTTGATAAAACAAACGCTAAAATTCTTCAAAAACTGAGTTCTGTCCAGTTCTGATAAAAAAAGGATGGCTAAAGGGTTTTGAAAATTTCAGTGCGGTCCCTACCTTTTGAAAGATGTTTCTTGCTTTGACGACATTCTGTCCGAATTGAAGAAACTGTCACAGCC
>ERZ1740055.43-NODE-43-length-18132-cov-7.099629_pt1 | contig 18132 bp, 10 predicted proteins | sample MGYA00581747_ERZ1740055 | MGnify/ENA primary metagenome ERZ1740055 (study PRJEB43018, sample SAMN04849739) | marine metagenome | isolation source: floating plastic debris | place: Pacific Ocean | collected 2008-08-28 | study: EMG produced TPA metagenomics assembly...
CCCCTCTTGCTCTCTCGTCTTCTCCCCCCTAGTCCTCTAGTTTTCTTGTCTTCTCCCTCCTACTCATCTTGTGTGCTTGTCATCTCTAGCCTAGTCATCTTGCCTGCTGGTCATCTCACCCCAAGTCATCTTGCCTGGTGGTCATCTTGTCCCAAAGCTATCTCGCCCAAAGTCATGGTAATCTCAACCCAACTGACAAACTTTATATTTACAATTTGAAATGTTTGAAATCATTTATTAGAACTGCTTTATTTTTAGATTATCCTTGTATGGAGGAAGAATTTGCAAGTAACTGATTCATAACTTATTGCTGAAAGTGAAACTCTTTCATAAGATAATGAATAGAAAAGTTGCTGTTTCTCCAGTTAAAAATTTTTAAAACTAAGTCTTAAAATTTCTCAATGTTTTGGATATTTCACTATCCTTCTGGGAAGTGATAAAAAAAGTTATGCAAGGTGTGCGTTGCTTTGACTTTGTTCAAATTTGCATCTCTTAAATTGTCTTTAAGAACAATACACATTACTCGCTTTCTAATTTAAGTTCATCTTCATGCTTGAAAGGATTGTTTGTTTTATTAACTTGCCAGTTTTTACGAGTGCCGAGAATTCTCGCATCATCCCATTTAGTATCATGACCTGTGGTTTGTGGTGTTCAACAAGTGCAGATTTTTGACTGTTAACCATGCCACAGCTTGTGTTCTTTAACTCTCAAGTTCTACATTTTTGGTTAGATTTGCTTATACATGTTCCTGAAGACTTTGGCAATTGAACGCTGATTTTGGGCTAGGTTTTGGGGTGAAATGATTATGGGACTGGATGACTTGCTTGTCATGTTGTTGAATAATATTGGGACCAGTAACTTATTTCAAGTCTTATGCTTCCACTGTTATCACCAGTGTTTATATTTTGTTATCATAAAACCAACAAATCTGTTTTTATTTTACAGATGGACAAGAAAACACAAAAACCAAAGGTTTGGGTCTACAAGCACCCAGATGGCACACCTAAGGTGAGTGAAGGTTTTAAGATGAATATCTACATAAAATTGGTATTTTCTTTTCTCTAAGGCAATATGAAGTTAAGTATCAATCAAATCCATTTTGATGCACAAAAGGACATTTTTTCTGGTTGCCAGTCATTTTGCGTAGTGGGTGTTTTGCTCGATGTATTTTCACACAACTGCTTAAATAGGTTGTTTAGCCCCAAATCTTAGGTTGTTTTGTGCCTTGTCTATGCCATATTGCACCATGCATAAGTTGTTTTGCCCTACCGTTTATAAAACTACATTTTTACAAGAATAGTTGTTTAAAAATAATTTTTACTGATTTTCTAAACAGATAAAGATTGCAGGAAGTTCATTTCCACAATTGTTTCAATACTAAACAAGCTTCAATTAACTGATAATTATTTTTTACTCTTATATTCTATTTGATTTCTTTAAGTAACTTTTTCCTAACCAATTTTTGTTTTATGAGGCAATTTTAGTTCAGTAAGGTAACATTATTGTAAAAAAATTATGACTGCCAACATTTGTGGAAACGAATTTCCTGCAATCTTTACCTGTTTAATAAATCAGTAAAAATATTTTTAAACAACTATTCCATGTAAAAAATGTAGGTTTATAAACGTTAGGGCGAAGCAACTTATATGCATAGTGCGAAATGACTTAGACATGGTGTGAAACAACCTAAGATTTGGGGCTAAAAGACCTAAAAAGTGGTGCAAAACGACCTGGAGTGAAACAACCACATGGTAAAATAACTGGCAACCTTTTTTCTTAATGGTAGTTAATAAAAGTAGATCATATGCCTTATCATATATTGAATACAATTGTGTGATTTCTACAGGGGGATGCAACAGTTACTTATGACGATCCTCCAACAGCATCTGCTGCCATCAATTGGTTCAATGGTAAGTTTATAATTATAGGCAGCATGGTTAGTAAGATATCTCCTTTGCAGCCACAAGGTCAGAGGTTCAATCTCTAGCTCTACCAAGATTTGAACATTTGTGTGACCTTTTCTGCCTAAGCTAACTCAGCTTTTCATCTGGGGTAGGTAAATGAGTACCAGCATCTGCCTGGAGCTAACCTGCGATGGATTAGTGTCCCATCCAGGGGGAGTCCAAGACTGTCATCTGCTTAACACTACAGAAATTGGGGGAAGTACCAGCCCCAATGATCATTTGATTCATATAGGATTAAACTAAATTTATAATTACTAAAATCAAGTGTATTTCCCAGGATTTTTCACCAAGGCAGTAGTTCATTAAGTAAATATTCCTTAAACATTTATGAAATTATTATCTCTCTCAAAGAACAGCAGAGATATAACTGCATTTTGACTGCACACTCATTTTTCCATGCAGCTTTTTTCGTGTCACTGGGTGGACCTTCTGCTCCAGAAATAAAATTTTTAAACAAAAATACCATGCAAATTTTATATCGTGACTTAACTCATTGTTGATATTTCTTTATGTTGTTTATCATTTTTATATTTATGACATTAGCCGTTCAATTCAAGCTTGATCAAGACTTTGTAAACATGAAAATTCACATCTTGCAAACAGTTTTGGAATCTTATAATTACCTTGTTCTTCACATAGTCAAGTTGTGAAATAATTGTTTCCATTAATTCTTTGACTTGAAATCATTTCAAGTATTTTTTGTTTGACCTAACAGTAAGTATGAAGACTCTGCTTGTTTTGAGTGACAAAATAACCCTGGTTGACCTTAGCACTTAACAGCACTGAAAGAAGTTATATATTGCCTGGCAAAGCTGACAATTTTGCATTGCTTTTAGTATCTCAAATATAAATTATTTGAAACTTTTATTTCATCCTCTTTACTACTGAACTTGTATTTCATTTTTACAGGTAATTTTCAGGTTTTATATTTACACTGTACTAGCTATATATTGCTGAAATTGTTTTATAACAGTCCATTGTTTCATGGCTGGTTGCGCTCTCACATGTCTGCCAAAAACATCACCAAACATTTATGCAAAGTTTATGTTTGGGAACCGATCAGTTATCTGTCTCCTTGTTTGAAATTCACACACAGTGTCACCTGAAATTTTAAGTTTTAAAGTGTTAGAATTTTGTTTAAAATGAAAATAATTTTAAGTAATTAGTAGGCTGATTTAAAACTTAGGTTACAGCAAAATATTTGACTGGGAATGCGTGTCATGTACTCTAGAAAATAATCAATTCATATAACTGACCAATCAAAAAAAAGCGCATTAATTTTATCATGTTCAGTCCTTGGTAATTGGAAGATGGCCATTCATCATCATATTTTCATGTAATTTTAAATTTCTTTTTCCAGTAACTATCTGTTCCCCCAGAGAGCTTTTATTATAACATTTAGTCTTCACATTTTGACTGATCAGAGTTTGGTTTGCAAATTAAGCAGTTGCGCAAGAGAAACCTGCAAATAAAGTTCGACAAGAATCTTCAAATTGAAATATATGTTACGTCTGTGAGAATGATGTATTGCTGTAACCAGCTGAGATGTGAAGCCCCAACTAGAAAAGTAGGTTGTTATAGTGGGTCCATCAATGCTACTCTGAGGTGTACATCGATTATTGAGTTTGTACTGCGGTGTAAGCAATGATATTATGAATGATCACTCGGATAAGAAGCCTGATTAAAAACGTTTAATATGAACTATAACCACATCATTTCTTCCACAGTACAAACCCCCAAGAATCATTGTACTTATTGAGAGGTGACATTGTATAACCTAGGAAAACCGACCTGCTCTCCTAGTTTGGGCTTCAGTTGGTTTGAGTGCTGCCCGACTATGTTAGAGTTCACAGGTTGAATTACAAAACTGCAACCATCAATTCTAATGTCATTGTTTAGACAGCCATACACAGTAGTTTAGTATTGTCTTTGGAATATCAGTAGTATGTTTCATATTGAAATTTATGCTTATTTAGGAAAAGAGTTCCTTGGACAACCCATCAAGGTTGAGTTTGCAGAGAAGAGGTATCCAAAAGGAGGCTTTGGTGGGCGAGGAAGAGGTTAGAAAGAATTCTTTTTGCACCACATTTGTATGGATAAATATTGATGTTTGGTGCATGGTTTGAATGAAATGAAAATCCTATGTTGCTTTAGTGGAAAATAGAACTCATTCTGAGTTACTGTCTTGTAAGTATTAATCATTGCTGACAATTGATATAATTGTTGCATTAATATACTACCAATTCAACCCTTTCCTTCCATCTGTCATTTTAACTACTTCATTTTGCAATTTTTTATAACATATAAATTATACTGCTTAATTTAAACCTATAAAACTGTTTTTTACGCTCAGACTTCAGTCGTACGTCGTATTCATCTGTAAATTCTAAAATATTCATTTCGGAAGTCATTGTTTTGCAACGTTTGAAAATACAAACTTTAATAAAAATTAAGATTTTCGGTTTACTATAATTTGTAATTGAATATGCGTAACTTTATAAGCGAGCGTGTTTAATTAAAGCACATGGCACTAGGGAGATCGTGGTCGGAAAACAGACGGAGCCCATTCCAAAATCGAGTCAACAATAAGTAATAAAAATTCTCCCAACGGATTTCCTGCGTTATCTAAATAGTAAACGAAAAGTGGAAATGGATTCTCAGTCAGCACTTGCTGGGCTTTGTCTCAATTTCTGTGCATAATGTGGTGCAAGTTGATACGAAGTTTAAATTAATGGAAAATAGCCTTCCCTATACTTGACTGTAAGCTAAGAACAGTCTAGCTATGCACACCTGTTAATGGAAATCGGGTGTAAGCATGAGAAGCAGTTATTTTGATAACTTGAATTGTTTTAGTGCTGCAAAATTTCGGCCTCTTATACTACTAAAGAATGGCATTGGTCATAATAAATGACATTGCAACCTTTAGTTTTTTCTACCAATATTCTCTTAGCGTAGCCATGAAGAGTTTCCCTTGCAGTTGTTTTCTTTTAGATATTGTTATGCAAATATGTGCCACATGTGAGATTGAGCCAAGAAACACTAGATGCATTTATCAAACATGACAACACATTCCTTGGAATATTAGAAATACCACATCTCTCTCTTTTTTTCAGTTACCTGTTGTCTAATCATCTACCTGATAAATATACCCATTTTAATTAATTAATGATTATAAACTCCTGTCTGTATTCCTTTCTTAGTTAGAGAAATACTGTTTTGTGTTATTTATTTACTTTCCTATTTTTTTAAAAAAAACGTGAATTTTCATCTGACGTTTCAATTTCTGTGTGTGTATGTTATAGCCTAGGACTATCCGATGGATTAGCCCTGCTATTTAGGATAGCCCTCATTCACATTGTGCAATATTTATACTTAATTACTCTGTATTTATCCACAGATGCTATATTCCAATCTATTTACAGTTATTATTAAAAAATTGTATTAATAACACAACTGAGTTAAATAGATAAATGATAATGATGTAATTTCCATCTAGATGGGTAATAACTGCAATTATTATTGGTTCGATTTTTTTCATTTTATTTACTCTTTGTTTAGTTTCACTTTCAGCTCAGTTGTTCCAGCTGTGACGTTTCCTTTCCTTGCTCTTTCAAAGTGCTAACGCTTCAAACCTCAGCTGCTTTCTGTATTTACTGCCACCGAATATCTTGTTAAGATGGAGTTGACCAGAATCTTCAGATTTTTCACTCACCAAACTATTCACATACGTAGGATTTGTTGTAACCGAGTGTTTGTACTTCACATTGCAGGTCGTGGTGGTGGTGGAGGGTTTAGAGGTGGGGGTGGGCGTGGTGGGGGTAGTGATAGAGGAGGAGGAAGTCGAGGTGGAGATGACTCAAGAAGTGGAGACTGGGATTGTTCATCGTAAGTTTAATTTCTGTGTTCTCCATTTGTTTACCATTTTGAACAGTTAGTCGTTGATTTGTTTCCTGTATGCTGTGGAAATTGAATTGCTTTAATAAACATTCAGATGGAAAATGTTACAAACTGAATGAAATTATCATCACATTTCATGTGTCAGTGAACTTATTGATCACACTCTTATTGAGTTTGTCTAAAAAACAAATAATTAAACTAAAAACTTGAAAATAAAACCAAACAACCAAAAACTGTGTTGTAATATATAAATTACAAGAAACTCACCTGCATGTTACCTGAGAGCATTGTCTAGTTGTATTATATTTCATTCATTATACATTTTCAATGACGTCTAATACCTAATGCAAAAAGATAACTGTATCCTAGATACTGTAATTAGCTAAGCTCGTAAAAAACATACCAAACATACCGAAGATATTAACTCAAGGGATGACAAAGACCGTAGTTTATAGGGTTAAATTTGTTTTGTTATTGGAAAATGCCACTCCTTTAATTCAGATTGGAAAAATGTTGTAATAATATTCAGTTTCTATGAAATGCATTCTATGGATGTAGGCAGGCCTAAGCCTTCTATAGATAGGTCAGATGTAAAGCTCAGTAGTTTGGTCATTTATGTTGCTTTCTGTACATTGCACACTATCCCATACCGCGTGCATACGAGTTTCTATGTATCAAATTATTCTAATTAAAATGCACTCTGTGTCATTGCTGCAGTTGCGGAAACATGAATTTCGCAAGAAGAAACGAATGCAATAGATGTGGGGAACCGAAGCCTAGTGGACGAGGTGGTGGTGAGTTAATTAACTCCTTGTTTTTTTTCCCTATAAATAAAACACATGCATAATAACGTTAGATGGCGTCGTGGTTACCTGGTTGGTGCGGTTGACAAGTTGACAACCTTAGTGGCCCGGATTCCATCCCCGTCATCTGGACAATTGTGTGGCTCATAGGGTTCTAACCCTTCTAGAATTGTTTCCAGATCCCGTTCAGGGGAGTCTATCACTCTAATCCGCTTAGGTCTACAAAAACTGAGCTATAAGCGCCATAAGGCTTGTTACAGAATTTAGCTTAGCTTTTTAAGCTATGTTGTAATTTTCTAATTTCGGTATTTAAATTTATTCTTTCTTTCAGTTGTTCGAGTTTTTATTCTCAACAACTCTCCTTTCAAATTAGTTCGTTGGGGTTTAGGCTGGATCATATCAGCGTTTGCTCGAGTATGTTGTCAAAAACATGGCAGCAGAGCGTGAGTTCCAGTAATACCTGGCATAACTTCAGTTGTTTGTTTTTAGAAGATAACTTCAGAACTTACATTGGTCTGGCTAATTAGTCGGCATGTGATGAGCAAACCGTTTTTTTTTTAAAATGTGTATAGCATGCTCCTGAATTTGCTGTGCAAACAATCAATCTGTGTCACGAAACACGCTTCAGGATCTAATGATAGTTTACGTCACAAATCTAGTGTGAAATTTTTTTTTTATGTGCAACAACTTATGTTTTTAGATGAACGAATTGTCATTTTCGCTGTAGCGGCTTGGTTTATACCGATTATGTTAGGAACAAGCACTTTTGCTAGCGTGTAGAATTCGAATTAGCTTGTTTTTCTTATTTCACTAAGCATTACACTAAGAAGTGTTTTCTTATTGTGAGCATTTAACAGCTCTAATTGTAGGGAGCACCAAGGGTTATGTTGAATCTCAAAACAAACTTGTGTTCAGTTTTTTAATAAAGTTGAATGACAAAAAAAATTATGGAAAAGGAGATAGACTACCTTAATTTGTGAGGCGTCAACAGTTCATAGCAATACGCAAACTAAATGATTTTCAGAATATTTTCACCAAAACTTATCACTGTTTGACACTTTCCACTTTTCAGACGACTCCGGTTATGGCGGACGAAGCGGAGGCCGAGGAGGTGGTTACGGAGGCCGAGGAGGAGGAGGAGGAGGAGGAATGAGAGGAGGTAGAGGAGGAGGAGGAGGAGACGGAGGCCGGGGTGGCGGCGGAGGAGGGTATGGAGGGGGACGAGGCGGTGGTCGCGGTGGATCAGGCGGTGGAAGAGGAGGTTATGACAGGTAAGGAACCATGCTTTGTTTTATATTGTTCAACCTGTGAATAAGTCTATCGACAATCAAAACAATGTTTTAGGAAACAAGTAATGATTATGATGATCATGAAGATGATGGTTGTCGGTTGTTCAGCAGTATGCGCATCAGATGAAATTTGACTGCTTGGGGTTTGCTCTTGGTTGTCTAACCTTATATCTAGTACCTGGGTTGTGCAGTTGGTGAAACCGTCACTAAAGCAGTTACTGATTTTTTCACGATACGGAGTGAAAAAAGCCGTTCCGATTGACGTAGACTGGCTTCGTTTTCAAATATATTGCTCCATTTATGTGATTCAGTATGTAGCAGTCTGTTATCAAAACTAAAAGATGTTAACGTTTTGGGTTGCGGCAGTTTTCAATATTAATCGATTTCATTTTGAATTCAAGAGAAATTTTGAAAATGAAAATATAAACTGACGGTAAGTTGATGGCCACGAACTGAGGAAGCGAACTTGATGGCGCTAGCATTTGACATAAGAAGGCGGCTACGTTTTGTTGTTTTTATTGTTTCAATAAGGTTTAATTTTGTGTTTTTTGTTTTCAAATGTCCAAAAGTTATAAAGGGAAAGTTTGTCTTATCTAGCCATCACTTTGTACTCCTCATTGGTTGTATGATAAGCCCTACTAAGTTTTCAAATCGAAACTCTTCACCGTGTACTTAATGCGTCCTTTTATTCGCTGCTCAACTAAGTGTTTTGAGTTTGTTGTGCGCCATTAAAGATCAATCCTCCAGGGATATTTGAATCTTTTCAGGACTTTTTTTAAAACTTTAACCGAAACTTAGCAGGGAAACTTTACTTAACTCGGTTAGAAAAAGATGTTTTCGACTTTTAAATAAGATTATAACTATATTTTATGCGGAAAAACAAAACGGAGACTATCGTCTAGCTACTTATACAAAAGCTTTTGGTGAGTTGGATAGGAGAAACTACAGAATACTCCGCAACTATTGTTCTTGATTTCACTGCGCATATATTTTTAAAGAACGACGAATGCGCACGAACAAATTGCCCTCCAAATGCAAGGAAAGGGCATTGTGAAATGTTTTAAAATCTCAAGGATAAAATATTCATTTTAGTGTTTTCAATTGTCATGCTGTTATAATTCTTAAGCTCATTGTAAGCAGGTCATTACTGGTTTGTAACTATCCTCTTGAACTGAGGTTTTTCAATTGCTTTTTCTTGAAGTTCAATTAAGCCACAGGAAGGAAACTTCCGCCTTTCGCGGGTTTTGTTTTGAGGCAGCATGAAAATGTGAAATTATGTTTTTTGTTATTAAATATGTGCTGAAAACTTTTTGTTTTCACTTAACAGCCTGGGGCGCTGTTTAATTTCCACATTTCAAAGGATTCCAGATATAAAATATTTTTTCTATATCGCTTCCGATTACAAACTTTTGAGTTGATTTTAAAGGCTGTGGGCAAGTTAAAAAACAAAACAAAAAACGATTGACATGTGAAACTAATTTTTGTTATTCTCACCAATATGCTTCCGAAATAATTTTCTTCGACTAAACAAATACCACCTTCGCGTTTTGAAAAGGGTTGACATAATAGCATGCAAATATGTTATCGTGTTATGACATCCACAGACCTCTATACTGAGAAGCGATAAAACAGAAAAGAAACGCCGATATTTTTCAAGCGCTCTTTGCTTTAAGCTAAAACAGCACTGTAAAACCGGTAGAATATGTGATATAGATGAACTTGCCGTTAAAATAAATAGATTTCCAGTGTTCTTTAAGCGGTAGTAGCAGTGGTTGATCTCGGGCTTTCGTACACCTGGATACACAGTCTTTTGAAGAAACTACTTTGTAAGAGCTTGGAAATCGAAAAAATTGAACGATTTGCAAATATAGAAATGCGCCAAGTATTTATTCGGGTGGTAGAATATGTTCTTTTGCTGTATTATCCATATTCAATGGTCGCGAAACTTTTTCAGTTGGTTCTCCATAAGCAGAAAATCAACGAGAATCATCAATTAAAACACTTTATCAGTTAATGGCAGCAAATACAAACTGCAATATCTAAATTTTAACATTTTTAAAAAAGTAGTTTATTTTATCTAAGGACGGTTACTAGGAGAGTATCAGGAAATGAGTTTGTGTGGGAGTTTGTCGTCTGGGCGTGCGATGCTTAACATGTGTGCTATCCATTGTGCTGAATTCTTACAAGTGAAATCGTTGCCGCCTTTCCAGTGGTGGCAGGGGTTGACTTTGGTGCTTTTTAGAAAATGGTTACAGTAAGTAAATAATAGGCCTTATGTTGATGAATGTTTTGCAATAAAATTCCAGCGTTTTTTTGGGAAGGGGGTTCATTTTTCGTTTGAGGTTGGAAATTTAAGTATATAATATTTGCTCGATGATATCTAACGCCTTAGAATTCCAAAATTCTGCACAACATAGTGTTTAAGATATCACAAAATATTCTTACACAGCTGGATAGAACTATTTTAGAAATAGGCCGCTGAATGGTTTGATAACTTTCATTCAGTTCCCCTTTGGTCTTTGATGGCGGAATACCGTTGCTAAAATACTTTAACCCTCGACAAAACCTTTCTTACCTGAAATAAATTGTTTCATCTTCACTGTCATGCACCCAAGCAAAGACTTGCTCCATCTTTTCTAATGGAAATCGAGTGCGTGGTAGCTGCAACCAACATTGAACTCTTGTAAACATATCAACCATTGTCATCTTCAGTTAACACTTTGTGACCTAGTGTTTGCATGACTTCTAGTCAATGAAATAATATGTAAATATGTACAGTATTTGAAGGCAGCCAAGCAGCAGTTTGTTAAGAGTTGGCGAAGCAATGTAGACACAGACGAATCATTAATTAAACGGAAATAGTAACAAGAATATCATTTCCTTCAGTTTCGTGTTGAGTATCAGCCGGAGCTCATTAAAAGAGTTCATTTGTAGTAATTAGCGTGGCCTAAGAATTTCAAGGGTTTTAAATAGGTATCCGTCCTTTCAACACCTTGAACCCAGTTCATAAACTCTTTAATGTGGGTAAAGACTCGAATGGATTCAATTTTTTCTTTTGCCTCATCTTCTAAGTTTGCATGTGATTTCTAATCATTTTTACAAATGTTGTTTCACATGACGAGTGTGGTAAAAAATGCAGCTGAATTTGAATAAAATGATGGAATATTTTATTATAAGAAGGTATAACCTTTCAACGACACGGGTGAACTTTTTATGATAAAAGGATTTGCTCTCGACTGTCCCCCAAGCAAACTGATAGATATCTCGCACACGGCCCACGGAGTGTTTTATTAAATGTATATAGATCACATTTAGTTTATTGTCGTTAATCAGGTCTCGTAAATTTTGTTAAGAAAACTTAAAAAAAGACTCGCCTAACCTCTTAAGATTTTTCTTTTTTGGAGCAAAAAATTCTTTAAAACGCCAAAGCGTGGTCTCCGTGTTATTTTGATTAGTGATGGGCTGTTTTGGTTTTATCATTCTCTGAGAACATACCTCACTGGCAATAAATATTAATCTCTCATTTTGAATCTTTCAGGCAAGGCGCCAGACAGGATAGAAGAGACCGACCCTACTAAACTCTACGGTGCATGAGTCGCCACTCACTCACCTGTCAGTGAAGCTGCTGATTAGTTGCCGTAAAAGAAACTGTTTTTGTTTTTACACCAGTCGTTCTTTTTAAAAGAACATTTATATCATTTTACTTCAGAGCTGCAAAATCGCTCGTGTAAACGTTGTTTATCAGTTGCACATCGCAAACACGATTCCCACCTAATGCAATATTTCGTATTTTTTCGTAGTCTAATAAATACATTACTGAATAATATCAAATCTTTAATGCCGTTTGTGTTTTTTTTTATTAACTGACGTCTTAAATTAAAAAGAATGTCTAAATATTTTAGAGGTTTTCCCGACGGCGAAAATTAAGTAATTTAAGTGTTGTGCTTGTAATAACAAACTGGAGTTTGTTGAATCATACCAAAATGAGCGACGTATCACGACAGCTCATCTTTTTGCCTGTTGCAACTAGAGAGAATGTGGGGAGTACGATAAATAGTTTTCCGCTTTTTGCTTTTAACTTCAATTTTTCATGCTCTTAACTCTTCAGGTACAAACATTAAACAATTTTCTATCAGCGGTGCAGTGTTCTTTCTCACCCTGGCGGAACGCAGCACAAACCGTGAACTTGCATGCATATATTTTCTTCGCGGGAGAAGAAAAAAAAACAGTTATCAGATAAACATCTTCAGGAAATGGAGATTTCAAATGAGAGCTTCTTTAGACCGAAAGCTTTTCTTGTTATTGTTAAGTACTTAAATGAATTTGACTTGTACAATGGCGTCTTCGTTCTGGCTGATACAGGCTATTTTTTATGCTTATCGTTTGAGACAAAGAGCAACATTTGAGAAAATAAGTTCGAGACAGCAGCAGTATATTTTAATGACAGTCAATGTTTATTAAAATTTTTCGTTTCAAAATGTTTCAAAATTTTTAAAAAACCATACGTCAGTTTTTTCACTCTTTTCCCCATAAAAAGCCTAATGATTTGGAGTAATGTATGATACTAAAATATAAAAGTCGTTTTTTCATCGGATTTATTTTTATTTTAATTAATGGTTAATGAAGTGTCGTCTTTCTGAAAGTATTAGTGTTTTTCCCATTTATTATTTTCTCTTCTCTTATAGATGGGAAATCAGATTCTTTTCCGTGATAGCAAATGTAATCTTGTTTCCTGGTGGAGTGCATAAAGGGCGTGTAATTTGTAGTTTTAAAGTTATCTTGTCCACTTCCACTTCCCACTCACTGTGATGTCGAGCAAAAAATTTTCTTGGTGAAAAATTTTTTAATAATGGTTCATTGAAAATAAAACAATTCAACTTGAATTTCGGATAATTGGGTAAAATGAAGTGCTAATTGTTAGTTCTTCTGCCGTTGGGCGCTTTACCCAAAACTATACTTTCGCCCGGTTATTTATAATGTTTGCACAATCCAGACTGCGTATTTTCAACTGCTTGTCTCGTAGTGTTATGTAAGAATGTGTTACATCAGTCAACGATCTTGTGAATATTTCGCCAAGTTGCTGCAGCAAGGGAGAAGTGATCTCGGGTCGCAAGTGGTTATCAAATTGTAAGCAAACTTTCGATTCTTACCGAGAATAGAAGTGCTTCAAAAGTGCGGCGTACTTGATAGGTATTCATAATCCCAAGCCGTTAATCCTGACGCGGAACGCTGAGAAAACCATCTAAATAACGTCAGAACTGGTTAATTTTTTAAGTATCAGGCGCGGGTTAAATTTTTTCCCGGTGGCGCTAAAATCTTGGTTGTCACGTACCCGACTTGCAGCTATTTACTTAAATCTGCCTGTAACATTAGCTGTCGTTACAGCCATGTTTGTATTCGGACCCACAGATATAGGAACAACATCTTAAAAACGAGAACACTCGGTAGGATGACAAGTCGCTGCAGGGCAAACAATGGGGTCGATCGAGAGCATGTTGGTATCTTAAAATCTATCTTGGATTGATGCAAGAGAAATGATATGCGTTGAAATGTTGGCTCAACACCTTTTCATTGGCGCATCAGTTCGAATGGCGCTCAGTCGTGTTAAGTCTTCCATACGTGGTTACATTCATGTGAAGACAAACTGAAAACGGACTGGTGACTGTCAGAAAACATTTCATGCCGAAAACCAACGCGTGTTGTATAGTCCATGCCGAGGACGAAAATCACTTTAGAGTTGAACTGCTGGGAATTGTCAGAACATCAAGCTGTGTCGTGTTAATAATATTTGTTACTGATACGATAAGGAAAGCGCTAAATTGTTTTTAGAGGGAAACGAGCTTAATTGAGTTTCTTTAAGAGGTTGAAAATATTGGCACTGCAGCGTTTTCGCAGCTTTTTTGAGTGGAAGCGAACCCAACCTTAACGCTAATTGCCGTGGTAAACCAGGCGAGGGGATAGACAGTTTCCGACACTTATATGTGATGAACAACACAAGTCTTCCAACCAGTCGAGTCAGTAAAAATGATGGTGATATTGAGTTAATGGTACGAGCAGTGGTATACGTCATAACGTTTCTACTTGGCTTCATTGGAAATGTTCTTGTACTTGTTGTTCTCAAGGCGAAAGGAAGGCGGCGAACAATCAACGATATTTTTATCATAAACTTGGCAACTTCAGATTTAACATTCATATTTTTCATTCCGATTTTAATATACAAACTATATGGCCAGTTTATTCATAGCTTGTTTTTCTGTCACCTTATTCCTCCATTGATGACTACTACATATTTCGTTAGTGTTTTTACCCTGACATCAATGGCTATTCATCGTTGCCGCGCCATTCTTCATCCATTTTTACCTGAGGTACAAAGGCGAACTGTATATGTTTGGATCGCGTCAATATGGCTTCTGTCAGTTTTGGTAATGGTTCCATACATGATTGTTAGCACAGTAGATGATCCACCTTTCGAATGCACGGAGACTTGGCCTCCCGAGCAGAGGCGAATCTACACGGCAGCTTTAATGGTGCTTCAGTTCTTGCTCCCTATGATCGTCATTTCTTGCGCTTATGCTCTCATTTGTATAGACTTGTTTCATCCCAAATCGCGAGAACCTACGCTTGGTAGTTTATACCAGCATGGTCCCCGAACTACTGATGGCAATAAAAACGCTTGCAGTACTAAAAAATGCAAGCATTCCTCATCCAAGAAAAGAAAGGAAGACATTCAAATCGTCAAAACACTTGCTGTGATAGTTATTTTATTCGCGGTGTGTTTGCTTCCTGGTCAACTTACTTGGATGCTTCTCGATTTTGGAAGCGATCGTCAAAAGAAGATTGCTCTGGACGTCTTATACAAAATTTATATCATATTTGCTGTTTTTCACAGCTGTTGGAACCCTATAATTTACGGAACGTTGACACGACAGTTTCGTCGAGGCTACATGCGGTACATGCGAAAAATATTTTGTTTGCACAGTAAAAAATACTCTGTAACTATTTACACCTTCCGTGGTCCAGTGTCAACTAGAAATTCTCGGTCAAATTCAAAAGTTCACACTGGTCATTCGGTGAACAATTACAGCGATGAAATGGTAGAAAATAGCGAAAGAAACGATTTAACAAGTCTACGATTTTTAATGAACGGTAACCTTTCACGGGAAGTAGTCGTAGAGCGACTTTACTGTGCTTGAAATTCATAGTAAGGTATAATCTCAACTTAACTGAACCATTTTTTAATCTATTTTGATTTTGTGACCGCAATAAAACGCCAATCGGGTTGTCATAGGGAGATATCAAGGATTATCTTACACCTGATTTGAAGAAGTACCTTTATTTATATGCAAAAAAATCCTCAGTATTGTAATCTAATGAAATGAATGATTCCAGTTTTAGTATTTAATTAATATTAAATTGCCCTTTGAAATGAATCAACACTGTGTTCAGCGATGACGAAGTGAACTGAAGAAAAAACAGTCAGAGTTTTTATTTTGTTTTTACCCAGAATATTTGCTTGCAAAAACTGTATTTTGTAGTTTCGTTTAGGAAATGTAGATAGATGACAAAATCTCAAAATTTGTGTTGTAAAATGACTGATGACTGACATATAGCTGTCGGCTTTAAGATGCCTGGGTGTCAAAAATACTCGAAATTTCCATTCTGTTCTATAAAGTTACAATATACAAAAACAGCTACTTGTCTCACGTCAAACTATATGAAAACTGTACAAAAATGGTAGAAGTTAATTTTGTGGTTATTTTGTAATTCATTTTAACGCACCCCTGTGTCTAGTTTGAAAATTATGAACATTGAACTGCAAGTTAATTCGGTGTGATAAATAAATATAACGCCCACTGCGTTCATTCTATCATTGAGCGAGACCAGTGTGTATTAGGCCCCAGATCCTTTTACTCTGCCAGTTCATGTCAATGGCGAATTTTTAAAAAGTAATGAGGACATCGACAGAACGACTGCTCAGAAGAATCACATTTCTGGTTCGCCCTTCACTTATTAGGGTTTTGGTTTTTTCGGCTTAAACTATGTGAACAGAAAACCATAAAATGTTTGTCCATGAAGCTAAACGAGAACTGAGAATGTTTTTGTAATTGCGTACTTGTAAGTCCCGAGAACTCTAAAAAGGTCTTCACGTTCTAATTTTAGCAATAACCGTGCAGGCGCTCAATCGATGCATTACAACATGCAGTTATTGTATTACTATTGTTCTTTGCTGTCGGGTTCTCTAATGAGAAAAATAAAACGGAAATAAGCTATTTTTTTTTTGAAAAACCTGAACGCAACCAATTATAAAAGGTTTAACGCAACAACGTTATTCATTTGAATCGCCATCAAGCTATTTTGCTTTAACTTTGTGTTGATATAGTCATAGACTCGGTGTAGGGAGTATGTTAAATTTGATAAGGAAACAAATATTTAAGAAACAAAGGTCCTTGACAAAGTTTTATCTTCAGTTTTTAAAACCACTTGAAAAGTAAGTAGATGTTGATTACAAAAGTTTACTGTTTTCTAAAAAGTTATGATATTCAATTATTACTAATTGAACAGTCTTGAAAAGTATCGAAATGCGTCGGCGAGAAGCACGTGGTTTAAATTAACTTTAGGCTAAAAAGTTCGATCATCGCAGTAGGGAAGCACAAAGCTGATGTTTCGAGTGTTAGCTTTTTATCAGAGCAATCCATTCAGCCATGAGCAACTTTTTGTTTTAGAGTTGATTATTCCACGTGTGAGGTTATTCAGATACTTTTTATTTTGAAGCCGGTCAATACAGTGGGAAAGATTTTTAGGTTACTGTACACTTTGAAATGCAGAAACTTATTAAGTTTTACTTCATAGCAAACGTTTGTCGGTAAAGGCAGCTTTCAAACCAAAAAAAAAAAAAAATTCCAAATGCGAATTTGGTTCTTGAGATATTTTAAGTGAAAGTTTTTACAGGAAGTAAACAAACAACTTGGCATAAATCAACGTTATTAAAAGGCAAGACGCTGCCCTCGGCCTTTTCTCCGCACTGGTTATTGCAGAAATGAAATATTTTGACACAACGAACAAGTTTTAACAGTTTCCAGGCTGCACGAGTCGAAACGTACCTAGCGAATTTTATTTTTTAAATTCTGTGTTATGAGTTTGTAAAATTGTACGATCTTATTTGAATACAAGTAAAACAAGTTGGCCATGTTTATAGTTATAAATACATCTGGAAAACAGCGTATGGCTGACGTCAGTACAGGATCAACATAATTGCAATTGTTTTATTCAGCGAAGATAGAAGCTTATATCTTTCTGAGACAATTTAAAACTTCTCGCACTTTAATTTCTTTAGAACTTTTAGTTTTAAAATAGTTGTTAAGTCAAGCGATTATTTAAATCTTTGACGTTGCTCAGTACTGAATTGGGAATTGCAGTTTTTGACACGCTTTTAAATATTAAGCGAACTGATTTACGGTTGACGTAGAAAACAAGATGAATAAATATGTATGTGATTCAAGCTTAAATTTAAGTTAATTCTGTCCATAATTCTCGTCCGATCATGTTATGCCTTTCAACTTCAAGTTTAAACCGAAAAATGGGTAAAACAAGCGCTCTACCCGTACGTAAAATGATTTCAAGAACCAGATAGTCTGGTTGTGTCTTGTATCTGGATTAAATAAACAAATTTCACAGTAGATTATTCAGATTTATTTCTTCACTTAATCTTCCAACGCTTGTTTTTATATTTTCTTGCACAAAATAAATGTTTTCACGACGTTTTTACTTTTAGGGTAACTAATTTGTTTTTTCAATATTTCGAAATATGAAGTACTCAGTATCACAGCCCAACAAATGATTTAAATAAAAAAAACATTAATTATTGCTCGTGCCGGTAGGCAACGAGTCAAGGATGGGTTCGTTTTTTATTTTTATTATTTGTACTTTTAGCAAATTGATGTTTTTCAGGCATATATAAAAAAAATTGGAGTTGCTGGGTTTTGTGGGATTTGATTTTTCCCTTTGTAATTAACTATTTGCATTCTTATCTGTTGCTCTACTTGTTTATTTGAAGATGAATAGGTACTCGTAGAAGAGCTCCAAGATCAAAGAAATCATTATTAATACTTTTATTATCATTATTATTATTATTATGGTTGAATTAACCAACAATACAGTATTGTAATGTTGGCCAGAGCC
>ERZ1740055.44-NODE-44-length-18032-cov-7.362352_pt1 | contig 18032 bp, 11 predicted proteins | sample MGYA00581747_ERZ1740055 | MGnify/ENA primary metagenome ERZ1740055 (study PRJEB43018, sample SAMN04849739) | marine metagenome | isolation source: floating plastic debris | place: Pacific Ocean | collected 2008-08-28 | study: EMG produced TPA metagenomics assembly...
AAGGTTTCGCATATTCAAAGGGTTTGTACTACCAAGTACAAGGGAAGACGGAGACAAAAATTATATTGGTTTTATGTACTAGTTAAATCTTTTACGAGCCAAGTGGTCCATTGAGCCGGCGCTTATCTCCGATCTTTATAGTGACATGCGGAGTACAGGAGAGCAGGCTGGCAGGCCGCTACTTGTGGAGCGATTTGAAAAGAATAAAAACAAAAACAAAAAGACAAAACATTGAAAAACATGTTGATCTTGTGTATAGACCCTATTCAAAAAAGGCGGAGGTTTTTAAAATTAATATTCTTTTGTCTACATTAAAATTAGTACTACAAGCCTCGTTCTTGAGTTAAATTTTCAAAAGAGTAACTTACCACAAACGAGGCCAGTAGGGCTAATTTGAATGTAGAAAAAAATATATATATTAAAATCGCCGCAATTTTTGAATAGGGTCAATACGTGTATCATTTGGAACAGTAGTAGATATAATAATAAATGGGAAACCGTGCTTCTGTGTTTTTACTGCGCACATTGCAAACGTAAACTACAAAAGTCAGTAAAGTTTCATCGATCCGAAAACATTTTTACTTTTTTTCATCCACAGCCTGAGCTTGTTTGTTTAACAAAAATTGTTCTTAATTTTCGGCCAATCTGAGCCTCATTGTTTTTATAAAGTTGCTCTTATGAAAAAGCGTGTACGAAATGGATTTGTGCCTCTGCAATGTAATGGAAACATACAAAGAATGTATGACTCGTTAACGGTTTTGCCAACCATTGAGACATTTTTAGCAGAACACCAATAACCTAATTATAACTGAATATCTACAATAAATGACATAGTTTTCCACAATCATTTTGTATTTTACTGTTTTTTTAGAAAAGGTAAATTGATATGGATCTGTCAAGGATAATCTAATTAGTTTAGCTTAAATTGGATTATTTTCGGATGTTAAGTTGAAACAAAAACATCAAAGGATAATAGTATTTGATATGTAACTGGCTAATATTATAAAATGAACAGGCAGAAATACCCTGTTTACTTGCTTTTTTGGTAAAGATATTTTTATAACTGTGTTGGCTTCTTCAGAATCACACATATTGGTTTTCGCAATCGATTATATATCTTAATTAAAACATCAAATTATGATCATTTTTTGTACTTTGAATATTTAATTGCAGGAATGATTGGATGTGAGACACAAATTTTCAAATTTGTTTTTTTTAATTCGAAAATCCATACTTGAGTAGCTGCGTTAGTAGTTTTATGAGTAATGTTTGTAATTTTACACACAGTCAACAACTAATATATGACTATGTATCGAATGAACAATTTATCGCACTTCATTTCATATTATGAAAGGATTGATTTGTACTCTTAATTCATTTATTTTATTTTTGCGTTAACAATTTCTCGATTTATACTCTTAATTCTTTTATTTTATTTTTGTCTTTACAATTTCTTTTCTGTTTTCAAGTTGACATCTTGTTGTGATGCCGTTATCGAGTAGCCGACCTGCTGTGCAATGAATTAGTTTTGGTGGTCACACTCCCTTATCAAATTTGCCAGGAATTTCCGGACGATGGCTTAAATCCGCATTTTAGTAGTGTATAGAAATATAGCTTTGACTTTATTTTTGTCCGTTGTAAAGCCAGGACTGTAGAATCAATTGCAGGCAGATCACGTGACACGTTTTTTCTGCAAAAATGCAGTCGGTACTTTTAAAACTGCTTGAATTAATAAACACTGAGTTTCTGGAAAAAACGAGCACCAAAAATTAGATATAGTACTTGGCCTTGGGTTTATAAATATTAAAAAGTATTGTTGACCTCATCTTGAGATTATTAGGTATCTGTGTGGCCGAAATGCTTAAAATGTACTGGCACAAATCGACTGACATTGCCTGAAGGGACTGCAAGTACAAGAGCAATTAAAATTCCCCGACTGGGAGAGACTCCCAAATAATATGATATTTAATATCCAATCTTCAGAAGTGCTCCTTTTTGTTGCATTAAAATCTTCCTCATAACTGAAACAGAGAATAGAGGGAACGAGTTTATGAAAGATATATTATCTAAGAACACCTTTCTTGGATAATTGTGTGGTTTTAAATCTAGTTGATATTTACTTTATAGGATTAACACCCCAACTACAAGCAAGAGCCACAGTACAAATCCGCTGCATTCCATATAAAAACAAATGATATTTGATTGTTAAACAGAGGAAATTAAAAATTAAAAGCTTTAGTGACCTTTTAGTTTTAGACTTACCAGTCATCCGGGTCGCAGTCTCGGAAACCTTTGGCAAAGGGATTACTCGCAATCTTTAGTTGTGTTATCTGTTGTATGCAAAAACAAAAAAAAAATAAATAAAATAACAATAATACTTCACATAAACAACCACATAAACAGCCAAAAAAAGAAAAAAGAAAACAATCGGTTAGCTCCGAAGACGAATATTGCTGTATAACAATTATATTGAGCTATTGTGTGAGCGCAAACACAGAAGTAAATTATTATAAGCAAATATCTCATATTTTCATAAATATGCATGCAGTAAAAAAAAAACTGTGAAGTATAAACTTGTATATTATTTAATTTAAATATATAAAAATGACGGTATGCTGCACTGATTCAGTCCTTGTGTCAAGCCCTAGCCTGAAGAGTGACCTTTGTCGCTATAAGAATTCCCGTGACTCAGTGGTAGAGCTGGAAGGTCACAGGGGCCGTACATGGATTAAATTTTAGATTGGGATGAAGGGCACTATATGTACTATCCCGAGCGCCGCACGCGCTAGTCTTGTAGGGTGGTTAAAGTTCCGATGAAAAAGTTTAAAAATTTGAGCTTCTAGAACTGGTAGGATATGGAATTTATATGTAATCTGTGGTGCGTTATAAACATCAGAAGCTCGAAGATGACTCAGTCAGGATCTCATTTTTCATGTTCATTCAGTCAATATTTATTGGGGTTTTTAAAGGGCAAATGCGGCAGAATTATTTGGGGAAAACATGCCTCATCCAACCCTTCCAGCCCTATCCTTCCAACCCAGAGTTGTTGTCTGACTTGTTCTCTGGATAAATTTATATGGTCTTTATGATCTTTCTGTTAAGGGAATCTGGAATCAAGTATCTAGTCAAGAGATCTAGAATCCGGTAAAGGGAATCTGGAATCCAGTCAAGTGAATCTGAAATATTAATCCAGTCAAGGGAATCTGGAATCCAGTCAGGTGAATCTGGAATCCAGTCAAGGAATCTGGAACTCAGTTCAGAGAATGTGGAATCTGGAATCCAGTTGAGAAATCTACTCACTACCTGATTAAGTAACTTCACCCGCCTTATTACGTATCCCGTCAATTTGATTCTAGACATGAAAATGAAATCCGAATTCTCAGCTCAAACCCTACACACATAAAAATCCCTTCGAGATGCTAAACTTTCTATGTATTTGTTGTGATAAAGAATATGAAGAATTTACGTTTGAAGCTGCTTACCATGTGATTCTGGTACGCAGTAACAGCCATGAATTGAGTCTCTGGGAAAACAAACGTTCGCATGTGTTCCTGGCTTATTTCGTGAATGTTCATGTTCTTGTCAGCAGTATCCAATACAATATGAAACCTTGGTTGATATTTATGCATAGAGTTTAATATAATCTGTTATGCAATAAAGCAGAACACAATTATCAAATGACGGAGAGTTAACAAATATTGTATGGTTCACTAGCGGTCTTACCACCCATGCCAGCTGTTTTGAGTATTTTAGAGACAAAGCACCTTCTTAGAAAGTGCATGTACACACTCAAACATTTCATCTTTTTGATTTTTGACAATTTTTCTTATGTTTTACATTCAAGTCTTAGTTGGCTTTATTAATTCGCTATTTCAAGCTGTTTGCTACAACAGTGACGTCCGAGATACCTCGCCGCCACAAGTGTTGGAAAGAAAAGGTCAACAGCGATTATGTAAACGAAATGGTGCACCTTAAAAGTACAATAAAATTGAAATATATGAAAAAGTTACTAGTTTAAGTACAAAGAAACGTTGAAGCGACTAGAAATGAGTTTTGTTTTGAATGCATGGCCATGGACAATGTATAATACTTACGTTTCGAGCCTTTGATTAAAAGTTGTTAATACAACTGATTGAAATGAGTAAAGTTCAGATTACTGCCACAGTAAAGAAAACAATGTCTTTTAAGTTCGCATTTTATGTATGGTGTTTATGTAACAGCTCACAGAAAGCATTACACACCTTAATAATATTGATCAACAGATCATACAGGTGTTTGTAACAAAGATTTAATTAGATATGCGTTTTTTTTCTGGGGTTGAGGTTTATTGTTCGTTGTACATACCAATGGCTCCGTGTTATACAGGTTATCTTAACAAAACATGTATGAGCATTTTGTGGGGAACAGGGAACTCTCGGTACTAGAAAGTGGTCTATATTGTAAAAGTTATCTTTACCAAACAAATTGCTTTGGAAGTTCGGGGAACAGACCTTGCTAGAGAGCCGTTTGTATGATAAGGGCGTCAGTATTGATAGTTTCGACTGTAGTCATTTTAAAAATCCTTTTATAGCCAATATAATCATATGTGGTTTCATATTCTGTTCGCATCCTTTCCTTTTCTCTCCTAACAATATTTTGCCACAGACGAGATAATCAGAATTTAAGTTCACGGGACCATAATATACTTGGATTCAGAAGTCTGGAATTTATGTCGCCATTCGGTGAATCTCAGACTGAGCTTTTTCGTTCGAGAGAATTAAAAGCAGTTAAAAGAAACAATTCTAGTAATGGCAATCCAAAATTTGTTTAAGGAAATTAGATTCAATAAAAACAACCTGGAATCTTGTAAAGAGAGTCTGAAATCTAGTTAAGAGGTGTCGATGTAAAACCCACATAAAAATGACATCACGCACTTAATTTGATTAATACTCTAACTAATTAACAATTATCCTTCGAAGTAGAAGTGGATATTTTGCTTTCTGAGATTATGCAATATTTGTTTTGAGAAAGATCCACGTGGCCGTTATACCATAATGCGTTAAACTAACCGTATACTATTCTGACTAATTGCTAATTAAGGGTTAAAGGCTGATATGAGTAATGTATTTACAAATACACGCACGTAGTGGCCACACAATGAACGAACAATTTTTATAATGCAGGAAGCGAAGCATTTTAACACATATTTTCAGTGCTTTGAATTTATTGAAGAGTCGGCCATTTTCAAGCCATGCGTTAAACATCGTATATGATCAACATTACATCATGGATGTGGCGATGTCGTTGGATAAATGGAAATCACGTGATCGAGCTTGACCAATCGCGCGCGGTTATTGCATAGTGAACAAAGGTTGTATATGAATTAACATCTTCCTATGATTGCTTCAAAAGTCGCCGTGCCAAAAATGTCTTGTTGTGCACTAGAAAGTTTAAAACAAAGAAACCGATGCCGAAATATGTTGTTTCGTTATTATACATCACTGCTAACGTAAGAATAGGTCGAAATTTTATTTTTTCACATTCTCAAACGGAGTTGGCCCAGTCTTTTTGTGCTCATTTAAAAGGAATTTTGTTGTGCTGAGACGTCCTATAAATGTGTACCAAAAAAGGATTTGTGGTCAATTGTTCTGGCTATGCATTTTACATCTTTCCAGCCCACGCTACTTTTGAATGGAAAACTAAGAAATACTGTATTTTTTAATAACTGAACACAACTTTATCACGTGATCAAATGTGATACCACTACTACTACTACTACTACTACTAGTTTTCATTAGTAGTAGTAGTACTACTGCTACTACTAATGAAAACTATGAACCACAAGAACTTGAAATATATCATTTCTCCAGATATTGTGCATGTCAAGATGTTTTAAAATTATTATAAATCCATGCCCAAAATTAGTCACATCCAGTTAAGTAGGTTCAAATCAGTTCTAGTGACATATAAAATTAAGAGTCACGTATAAAGATGAAGTACTTGACCTAAAGCGATTGATGTTGCCGCTTGATTATCGTTAAACGATTTTTATACACGTCGGTGAGCTGACAGATGTCCGCATGGGACTACGTTAGAATTTTAGAAATTTGTTCTCAATTTTAATGTACATTAAAACTTTAATTAAGAGACGGGATATTTTGTCGTAACGTTAGGCGTAATTTTGAAAAGGCTAAGAGAGATTTAGGAACAAATTGTTCAGTCTTCAAAGTTACAGTAAAGATTCATTAAAAATACTTTTATAGTCTTTTGATTGAAAGACATAGAATATTGCAATCTACTGAATACTGTGTTTTAAAACTAGCTTGCTTATTTGCACTGATGCACTGATGTCATTTGTTATGTGGCAGCATCCATGAAGTAAATCTCAGAAAAATAACAAAAACGTTTTAAAGAAACTAAACATGAATGGCCAAGTAGCTTGCCATTATTAATAGCGTACAATAAATCAAGCTCGAAGTGATACATATTATCAACTAAAAATGCTGTAAATCTGCTTAAACCTTTTGGATCCATGAAGTACAGGTAATAAACCTTCTGTCTTCATGTATTGTTTAAGGAAGATCGTTTATAACAATTTAAAGGATAACAAACTGACTAAATGAAAAGCATTTTCTCGGCCCATGCATTACCGAAATTTGATGTGACATTGAACAACAATGACAAAGATTTATGCATTGGTAATGAGCAAAGATTTAGAGGAAACAACACTTAACAAAACGTTACATTATAAAAACATAAAAGTAAAAACTTTAATAATTTTACTAAAGAATTAAAAAAACTGTTTTGCAAGAACTTAATACTTAAACTCTAACTTGTTTTAATCCCTTCCTTTTCAAACACTTTTGACATGAAAACCCTTACTAAATTACTGAACTTGATGAAATGAATGTAATTTTCAGTACAACTGGCTTAATAATTGTGAATTAACAACACAAATCATTTCTTCGAAACAAGAAAATTTATTGTCACTTTATGAGTTTAATCGACGGGTTTAAAAACTATAGTATATATAACGCCAATTATTTCTACTCCTTATGAATAAGGGAAATAAAATGCTCGGCAACTTTTTATGGTTTCAACATGGAATATAATAATATAGCCTATAGCAAACAATGAATTGATAGACCGATCAATACTACTTGTCAAGACAAACAAAAGGAGTGCTTATTTAAAATGGTTTAGCAGCTTATTCAAAAGTGGAACCGACTATTCACGACGAAAAAAAAAATTTATAGGGTTTCATCAAATGGTCGAAAGGTTGAGACGACAATATTAATCATCTCTATTCTACTCTCAGTAAACAAGCAAAATGAATGACCTTCTTGGTTATGACAGGGCTGTCGTTAGTAGCCGGCTGAGCCAGCAATTATGGCCAGCAAACTCTGACGAAAATCGCTGGCTACTTTGCTCACTCACTCACTCAGTCACTGCCTCCGGCCCCGATGTAGCCATCTACTTCAAATTTTATCGACAGTCCAGTTTGAGAAACTGGTCTCAAAAGAGAGGGGCAACACAGATTTTACACTGTAGATGCAGAAGTCAAAGTTCAAAATGCAATGCATTGATCTTGTCTTATCAAAAACTGAAAAAGGATTCTAGTAAAATGAAGTTTATTAATTCTGCAAGTAATAGACAATTACGTAACACTCAAGATGGACCAAATTGACGGAAGTATAATTTCAACATAAAAACCTCGATTAACTTTATCAACAATCGGGAGATATATGTTTCTTGTCATCTTTAAAATTAGGGTTTTTTCTCCCAATTATTATAATGGAGTGCTCCGATTTGTGTTTCATTTGGTTCTAGTGTTGCAAGTGTTTCCTTATTTGGTAATCTTAACAAATTCATTTGGTACAAATCTTGGAATTTCACTTACAAAGGCCGTCCGACAGTTATCGCTTAATTATAACTAAACTTCACATTTGAAATAAAAAAATATAAGTTTGAAATAAAAATTACATACTAGCTTAAGAACTAAAATAGAAATAAAAAACGATGCCGGCTTTTTCTAACTTTAATTTGTAAAAATGTGATAACGTTTCTCATTGCATTCTAGAAATTTCACTAGGTTGAAGGACACAACTGCCGAGACAACTTTCGTTGAATATTTTGTATAAAAAATAATTAAAGTGGCTTGGGTCGTAAATCTAACAACAAGAAAGTTGAAAATTTTGTCAGTTCCTTTGACAAAGAGCTAGCGGCTTGGAACCTTCAACTCCTTCCATGGTGATGATCACAACTATTCGACCATATTCTGCTCATGATATTAACATTCATATTTGATTAAATTAAAAACCTAAATTACTTCAAAAATAATACTTTCATCAACTTACGTGACCGTTATCATCCATCAAATTGTTTGTAAGTTTTAATTTGTCAAATGACACAATTTGCTTCATCCATTGACTACCCGTGCAGGGAGAGTCAGGGTGAATGTGAACTCTCCCGGGTACACTGGGGTCCGCTTTTCCTGCTACTAACCATTTGGAGCTGTGAAACGCGTAACGGTAACGTTTGTCGTCCACAGGAACAAAGTCCATCATAAGTATATATTTGGCTGTTGGTTCCAAGCCAAATAGTCGCACTTGAAATGGTGGAAACATTCTCCTGATAATGCATGGGAGATGAACAAATCAGTTAGATTAATGAGTGGAGCTCAAATGGAAAGCTGGGGGTGGAGTGGGTGTGCAATGAAAGGTTAGGTTCATATCATAACTTCTCTATATTGTAGCTTTATAGCTACAATACCACTTTGGTGTCCTAGAATACGCATAACAGCATGACGTCTTCACTGACAGGTCTTTTTAAATATAGTAAGACAACATTTCGGCATTTGTAAAAACAAGAGTGCAATAAGCTCTAGATTCAACGGAATTCTAACACAGAGTGAACCATACTTTAGTGTTTAGACATATACATTTCTTAGGTTTATTCCATTGTACAAACCATGCCACAAGCTTAGTATCTTTGAAACTTACAGATTTTAAAAATGAAAGATTTATTTCTGCTGTTATTGTTGTTGTTAGACAAACGAACTGAAGGTACAAGGTCACTTTCAGTATTGGGTCTGGCATGTTTATTAAAGTTGAGCAACGATTGCGAAACAGTTTGAGCAATGGTTTGTACCGCAACTGGTCATAATTATTGGAGTTTCGTGGTAAAACTCGTTTTCAGCCAATGTGAAATGGCAGAGTTTGATTTTTTTTTTTTTTTTTTAATTAGTTTACAAACGTATACAATGCGTACTTAAAATAAAGTAAAACATGCATTATTCTAAGTGACAAAAATTAGGTAAAGTAAACACGTAATTATTCGTAAAAAAACTACACGGCAGGTTGCCGAATAAACGCTAACAAGTCCTTGACACTCTCAGTTTTTGCAAGGTTATGGTTTGCCGGAGTGAAATATGCTCTGATAACAAGGTAATTGATCCGGACGGTATAGTGGTAAAGAATGAAGTCTTCAATATCTAATTTATATTGAAAAGAAAAAAGAAAAAAAAACTGAATAAGTGAAATTCAGTGCGTATTCACGAACTTCAAAACTGAAGGTGCAAACGTGCGATATATTTGTGAGTTTATCAACTTTAAAGAGTATTATATATAGAATTTAGTTTCTTGGTATTTGATGAAAAATTTACTGGTATTTGTTATACATTTATGCATGGAAACAATAAAATTTATCGCTCCTTATATTATATATGGCTATAAGTTGGTTATTCAGTGGAAGGCGAATTCAAAAATATTAATAAGCAAACCTTTTCAAATAAAAACATAAATTTCATGCTTGAAAATTTGATCGATCTTCAGCAGTTCTAAGTCTGTAAACTGATCGGGTCAATGTGAGCGACGAAATTGGCGTATTCATAATTTTGATAATGCGTTTTTGAAGAACAAATTACAGCCCGAACATTAGGAGAATTAAGTTGAGCTTCGTCTGTTGTACAATAATGAATATTGGGATGAACGTAATAATAAGTAAAATTGCAAAAGCTTGGCTGAAAGAGTATGACCCCTATATACTATATTATATATATAAACGAAGTGATGTAGTTTCCAGGTTACGTTCGAAACCAGTATTTCGTCAGGAAAGACTAACTATTTTACTCAAACAATGTAAGTAGATTTTAAGAGACGGATTCAAAAGTCAGACTACAAGTGCAACTGGATTCAAACCAATGACTTTTGAAACTCCGCAACGGTGCCCCATAAACAAGTGAGATGCAAAGCAATATCTTTTGGCAGACAGCCACTTGAGTGAATTATCTATTGAGAAAACTTCAGTTATTTAGTACGACAACTTTGAAAGAGAACGTAGTCAAACATGTTAGTTTTGTTACATAAATATGCTTCATAGAAATATATGTAAAGAAATGATTGTTCTGTTTATGTATTAAGATTCATTTCATAACAAAGTCGAAAAAAAAAATGAAACTAAGATGGTTGGTATACTTAGGTTCTTCACCTAGGAGTTGAACTCAAAAGCTAAGATCTAGATGCAATTGGTTTCTCATGTTTTATACAAAACGTTTTATCCTCCCTACGTTTGTTTCAAATTATGTAAATAAACAACATGAACATAATTTCGCCCATGCCTAAGTCCATTGGAATCTTTAGTGAATTTTGTTGTGTTGCACAAAAATCACAACGTACTTGCCAGTGGATAACAATATCAGTGGAAAAGCGTATCAGTTATTAAGTTATTAATGCTACCATTTGCCGAATATATTCTAGTTGTATGCCCAACAACCATTCTAAGTCTGTAAAAGCTACTCTAGACAAATGCTCTAAAGCCTCTGTATTACGAATTGGAAATCCTAAAGTTACCATATAGAAGACAAAAAGGCGAAAAGCGCAGCGGGCGGAAAGTTTGGTTGTATTTTCTAAACTGAAATAATTTCATTTTTAAATATTTTTGTACCCTTGAACTCTTTTGAAAATTTCTTTAAATCCTTCTCTATTGCTCTTTGTATCATATTCAGTAGAATCCGTGATTTTCATAAGGTATATTTATATGTTGTAGCACTATGAGTTTGAATATAGTAATGGTTTAATTAATTTGAATCTTTTTTACGCACAGAAACCTCCGTTGCCGATAAAAATGAGATGACCTTTCTATGAAATTTTGGCAGGCAAATTACAATAAGTCTAGCAACTGTATTCAAATCAGAGATCCTCGACTGGAGCTATTAAACTGAGTTAGAAAATTGAACCATTATAAGACCTTAAAGTTCTAAAACAGTTTCCTTTACTCAACTTCACAGTTGCATGAGCTCGTGAACAATTATTTTATGCAAAATTATAAAAGAGAGGTTGAATAGAACTATCGCCAAAAAGCCGTACATTAGCATTCATTCGACTTGCAAGTCTTATGCTAAACAAATAAAATGGGTTTCATTTAATTTAGTTACGTAAACACTTTGGAATCCCCCTTAAAGTACTGACTATGTACTACGATGCTATCAAGGTACTAGAGCTCGGTTTTGTTTAATTCTGCTATATATCGTATATACTATTATAATAATTACACAACCTGAACAAAACATCTAGTAAACGAAATAGCGTCCATTGATTAATAACTGATGATAAAACTGATTTTTCTGAGATATCAGAATGATTTTCCAATTCCAGGTCATGCGTCATGCAAAATGCTCACAGAAAATTTTAAATGTATTTTGCTTGTCAAAAATTCTTCGAGAATCATACTTCAACTGATAACGTTAAATTGTGTTTTCTGGAACTTTGACACTAAATGTTTTGTTGTATGGGAAAACAGCTCCAATTCGAAGTATCGGCGAGCAAACATTGTGGTACAAAATTGTCCTTAGTGACGTTTGGTGACCAGATGTAGGTCGTTGAGAAAACAGAGGCAAACTTGAAGACAGATGCGACATTAAGCACCACCGATAATCTGGGTTGAAGGTGATAAATGTAATAAGACGATGTTACCTCATGAAGTGAAATTCGTTGTCAGCAAGATCACGAAAATCTCCTTATCGTCAACAAGGAAATATATGGTTTGGCATAACTTTGTCGTCTAGCTATTTCCAACAACTGCAGTGTAAGTCAGGCTGTACCAACATTTCTTTTGCGTGTTTATAAATTAAACCAACAGCTTGTCTTGCTCTGTCAATGTGTATCTTATCAGATTTATTAAAACCGTATGTTCATATTCATTTCCAAATAATTTTCGACAATCAGCAATAGATCTATTTAATAACCCAATTATATTGCAGTTATATGAATAGTTTCGCTTTTCCCAAGAACAGATTGTCCAAAAACTAAAAGGCAATATCATTATATCTTTATAAATATCTATGTATCATTGTAAAGTTTTTTTTAATAGTTTTGATCTGTTTTGAACACGTACACTATGACTATGTAATATCGGTTGTGAAACCGTGGTAGGAACGCTATTAAATCGTTACAGGGGCACAATTGTTTAACTAGAGTTGTACTGACTAATTTGCACATGCAAACTAGGCAATTATTCACGGCAAACCAGTCGTGAAATATGCTTTTGTGGTTTTAAAATATTTGGTTTTATTTCGGTCATTGTATGATGTCCGCATATTGCCTTGGAAAAATATTTTGGTCGTTTAAAACATTTACGAGAACTAAAAGTACTTTGTAGAAATTAAGCCTGAAAATCACAAAACATCTCAACTTGTTCCAGCTCAAAACTAAAAAGTCAGAGTAATTTGTCTGTGTTTGGTCCAGGCTATATTTTTGTCGATCTTTGATAAAGAAATAGTTGAATGTAATGCATATTTATGATCTTAATGTTTAACTTAAAGCTCCTTTTGTAAGTAGGATATACTTAATTGATTGGAAGCATCATAACTCTAAAAACATTTTTCTATAAGCTATGATTGAATGTAATCTAAGCTATGCGATTTATAACGAGTCATCGAGATACTTCAAATATAATTTGACTTACCATGGCCACTTCTTTCAAAATAATGCAACATGACGAATTGATAAATTTTAATCTTTCAGGTGGCGAAGTGTTTTGATTTCATCAATTTGTCTTAATGTTCATTTTCACCTCCCGTTTTCTCTAGAAATTCTCGTATTTAACACATGATACACTCTGACACAGCGAAACCCGGCTTACATTGTACACTCCTACAAAACAACAAATGTTTTAAAGAGCCGCCTTAATTTTTCACATCGTCTATCACAGCAAGTAAATGCTAAGACAGCTAATACATTGTCTCGCATCAGTCATAAGACTATACATTGTTTGGGATATTTATCAAACTGTCTGAGTAATAAAAAGTTTTTCTTATAACCTTTCATTTTTTCAATAGGGAGATATAGAGTTTTGCTGTCCGTAAGAAGATAAATACATTAAACGATACTTTTCTTAATTGATACAAATGCTTTGGTTTTGAGGTTTTATCGCTCTATCTCAAAAAAAGAACGAATTCAGATCTTCAATTAAATATTTTGGGCTTGTTTAAACAAAACTTGGCATCTAGATACTTCTGTTTTAACTCATATATCGTTAACAAAAAAAAAACGCCTGAAATGTCTGATTTGGTTACTGTCCTGCCATGATTATCACTCTCTACATGAGCAAATCAGAATAAAACTATTTAGGTTAAACTTAAGACAGAATATTTCGCTATTTTTGATTTTCCTTCTGTTGTATTTTGCAGAGAATTACACAAATAAGGTAAGATGTTGCAGAAATTTAGAGAAGGCATATTTTTAGTGAGGTGCCCGAGGCTATATATCATGTATGTAACTTATATGATTCGCAAGCACTTCCGAAGACACGAAAACGACATTAAGACGTCGTTATCATTTTAAGCTGGGTCAAAACTTATTTCTTTTCATTGTTTTTTTTTATTTAAGTAATACTTAAACGTTATAGAAGTTCATTACCTAAAGCTGCTGGCTAAATGACTGAACCAAGTGTGCATGGAGAAGCTTTAAAAGTTATGTACACGAATAAAAATTTGTAACAATGTACAAATGTTTCAGTAAATATTACAACAAATTTCCTTGTTTGTGAGATTAGATTAGCACAATGTAGGCCTGTATCTATTTTTAATAACTTTTTATGATAACGGACAGTTTTACTAGGACTTGCAAAAGTAAAACCACAAACTAAGAAGTGATTTAATTGTCTCGTTTGGTCTTTTATGACGTCTCTTTCGAACAAAGCCCTTATCTTCGCCGAATACCTTGCTTCTTTTGATCTCGCATCAGCGTGAAAGTTTGTTTTGATTTGAGACACTTCAATGTTATTTTTGTTTAAATAAGCAGATTTTGGTTTTCCTTTAAGCTAAGAGCCGCTGTGGATTTTAGAGGACAAAACGAATAGAGAGCGGATATGGTTATCGACCAACGCATTACTGACGTATGGAGCAAATGCCCAGAATTTGAGATGCTTTATATAAAATGAATGGGTTCACGGAACTTCGTCTACGGTATTCGCTCTATCGGTAGTTTTAACTTTGAGACACTTTATTGCCACACACACATTTATATAACATTGATATTTCGAAAGAAAAACAGCTCTCACAGCACGCAATGAGCCTGCAACTTCTTGCAAACTTTCTTGCTGTTTTAGTAATGGAGCCCACGGCTTTGCAAATACTGAAACAGCTAACGTGTAATGAGATAAACAGACAAGTGGCCATATGTAAACTGTATTAAGATCAATGTTTTCTTTGCACACGCCATAGAAAAACTAGGTAAATCAATTTGCAAGAATAAAATTACATTGGGACGTCATTCTGGAAGCGATTTTCAAGTAAATTAAGCCATTCTTCATCAAATGCAAGCATAAGATTCAAAATAAGTAAAGAGCAAACCGAAAGATCTTCCGTTATCTTTTAAAAATTAACAGACACATTAGTTTCATTTATTTAACACTAAGAACCATGTTTAAGCCAAAAAGTTCAGGTAACAAAAACAAATCTTTGGCTAACCTCCCAGCTTTGGTAACAATCATTTCTGTACCGAGAGAGAAGAATTCGTCCCAAAGTCCTTTCATTTCTAGGTCTACTCTGACGTGCACAAAGCTTCTCAGCGCAGATGAACAAGGAGACGTCGGCGTGGATGGAGGAGAAAGAGTAGAAGCTGTCCTTTCTTCAAAGAACTCGCCCACTATTTCTTTCTTTCTTTGTGGACTGAAAACTTTTTTCCCAGTGCCTGCGTTTCGTAATCTTTCTGGTTAAAGTAAAGGTGATAAGAATTATGTTAGTCATCTTCCCGTCGTGATTTATGATATAAATGTCAAGAAGATTCGTTTTATTTACCTTCCATGTCTCTCGTAAGGCTTTGTGAATCCCAGCAAAACATCGAGCTCTGCCGGCTGTTATTCATAATTTCAGGGTATTGTGAATAGGCGTCAATGAGATGCGCAATTGAAAAAGCACTTGCTCTGGCGGAGAGCAATCCTGACACATCCATTCACTTGATAACTGAGACCTGCTATCGACGCGCTCTGTCTGGCCGTGTAACGCACGCAGTTTGAGTATGTTCTGTACAGTATCTGGCCCCAAGAGCGCGCGTGGAATGAGGATTGTGTGAACTCTGAACTGCAGGCTGGCTAAAGTTGGCATTCCCAGTGGATTGCTAATTAAAGCTCCGTGTCAATCATCGTTATCAAAACAATAGTTGTCACTAGTTTATGGAAACCACAGGGATAGAGTTAGGGGGAAGGAGTTGGTTGAAAACTTAACAACACTAAGCAAAATCAGTTATGGTCGTCAATCATTTACCGTCTCTTTTTGTCCCGTTGGGAAGAACGGTTTAGAGACCGCAAGGTTAAGATACTTTTGAGAGTGATGATGAAGGACAAGCCTTTTAAGGCAATTGCATTTTCAAGAGTTGATTACGTAGCTTAGAACACATTGACTTGCCTCCAAAAGTTGACCAAACGCTGTTTCACTTCACAAATCATTTTTCTTTGTTTTCCAGAGGCGAGAAATTAACAAACTTACTTAATGTTAAACATGACAAAGCAATTAGCGATTTTTTGTCTTCTTGTAATCTTTTAATCAAAACGACCGTAATACCTTTGATGTTGCCAGAAAGAACAACAGCTTTGTGGTTTGCAAAACTCGAATTAGCCGAAAACTTCAAAATTATGTTTATTAAATTTCATTTGAAAAAATCATTAAATTACCAAAAGTTTGACAATGTATGAAATTCAATTCTTAATTGACATTCTAAAACAAATTCACATCATAGGATAGAAGAGAAACAATTAGCCAGTCTGTAATGCTATGTTATCATTTACACTTAAATCATTATGGAGGTGTCAATCACCATGAACCGACAATCGCAGAGCAAGAATTGGGATCAGGAATTAAAGGATTTTCCACAACATCCATCAACAAACATTTATCAAAGGAAACGAAATTGCTTTAAACAAGCTCTTGAGCTTTTAGTGGTCTTGCACGATACTTTTGGAATAAAGTTCAAGAAAGTACTCTTCAGTCACTGATACTAATGTGAATCCCGTCTCTTCTCGTGTGTCACTCAATCAAAAGTTAAAACTGCCGCATTAAAAATAAAAGCTGAAATCTTTATAATCTTTCGATCTCTTCTTCAAAACTTTCCCGTTCAAATCGAGTTCTAATTGCTTGTTGACCGTACAACTCAAAATCTGTCGTTAAAGAAAGTGTAACTCATCAGGATAACACATTCGATACCTGCTGTATAATTCTGTCGCCATAGTTCAGAAATCGGCTGGGTGTAAGTTTCCCCGGATCGCACACATTCATTTTCTTAAGATTTTTGTAGAGATAAAAACAAAACCAAGAAAAGCATTTTGCGGTAAGAGAGAGTTTCATGTTATTTCAATCTTGTGATTTTGACACTCACGTTTCACACTGCAAATATTTGCACGACGCTGTAAAAATATATGGGTATTTGTTTAAGAATATGAACTTGGAACATGACTTCGTAGAAAATCCTCTGCAAGAAATCTACAATGTTAAAGAAATTATCTCTAGTTTGACATTTTTTAAGGTTTTCAACACCTTCATTCAACAGCGTTGTAGTGGCAAAATTTACTGATTCTAGGATTCCAATGACAACTTCTTTTTTCAAAACAGATTTGAAAAGATTAGTTTGTTGATCAAATGTCAATAAAGCACTCTGTTTATTTTTAACGAGCTGCAGGACTTGATCATGATAAACGGGTCTTCGTTTTTGATTTCTGACACCTTTGTGGAACACTGATAATGAACAATCTCAAAAATACCGATTCTTTATTGCCTCTCTAACATGGCTTACCATGTGCTAGTTGACTAAACTAACAAAACTGCAAGAATTTGCTTTAAAGTTAGTGTTTTTCATTCTCTTAAGAAGCGAACTATTGAAAAACCTGTACGAAGCTGCTCTGATTTGAAGACGAGCTAAGACTCGAAACGTCTGATCCTTACACTGATTAAGGTGATGATTAAGAGCAGATAAATTGAATTGAAGCCAGAGTTGCGAGGAGCAGGCAGGGGATGACCTTTCTTACCTTTATTGTTGGGTGCCGTCCGATTCAGATCATTCCTCCATCTCCCATTCCTCTCAACCCACACCGCCCACCACTTCCTCCACCCCACCCCCAACATTTCTTCTCCTCCACCCTTTGCGCCTGTTTAAAATATTTAATTCAAAACTCGATATCTCTAGATTATCCAATTTATCTTTTCTCCATCGACGCGCTTCAATCGTTTTTAACTGTTCAACAAGAACAATGTTTTTTCCAATTTCAACTGGTTTATTAACACCAAAAATGCATGGATATTTGTTTGTCAAGTTAGTAGACACTTTTTCTAAGAATCCAGGTTATAAGAATCAAAAGGCTCGGATATCGGAAATTTTAAGAATTTTTTAAGAATCACAAGGCTCAAAAAAGATATGATTCTTAAAAAGAAAATGTTTTGTTCTTCAATGTTCATATTTTTTTGGCGGAACGTAGCATAAAAAGGGGTAAAAAGCAGTTAAGCAGTTACTTTGAGGGAGTCAGGTTGGCGTAGTGGTCATCAGTCGCGCCTCCCACCTCTACGA
>ERZ1740055.45-NODE-45-length-17992-cov-7.700340_pt1 | contig 17992 bp, 3 predicted proteins | sample MGYA00581747_ERZ1740055 | MGnify/ENA primary metagenome ERZ1740055 (study PRJEB43018, sample SAMN04849739) | marine metagenome | isolation source: floating plastic debris | place: Pacific Ocean | collected 2008-08-28 | study: EMG produced TPA metagenomics assembly of...
TCTTCTCTTCTCTTCTCTTCTCTTCTCTTCTCTTCTCTTCTCTTCTCTTCCCTTCTCTTTTCTTCTCTTCTCTTCTCTTCACTTCTCTTCTTTTTTATAAACGCTATAATCAAAACTGGTAATGACAAAAGTGGCCGAACATTATTTTTAACCGTGACAAGCTCTGCAATAGCACAACTTTGAAAAGGTTCCAATGAATACAGCGATTTTTTTTTTTTTACATTTTATGTCAATTGTGGGTAACCCTCCTGCTCCGCTGTACAAACAAAAATGAGCAAATCATACACATAACTCATAACCTTGTAAATAGAACCTTGTAAACTTCTAACCTTGTAACTATTTGTTTCACCTTCCAGATTTGTAAACAGCACGTTCCAACTTTCTTTTGAGTGCCGACGGCCAATAAAGTACGAGTATTCCTGCCCGGCTGATAACTAGTTGTTTATAATTATTTCGAGCCGAACTAATTTTACGTGCAACAAAATAAAATGTTAACTCGAAGTTAGATTTTACCTTTTTTCTACTCAGTATAAAAATCTCTGAGTTTGAAAATGATTGGCTTATTTTTTCACAAATATTTGGCCTGATAACAGAAAGAGATGCTTTATTTTTGTCATGAAAACCAGGTGCTTATCATGTGACACCAGGTTTTTCAATCAGTTGAAGGTTGTTTAAAAAAATAAAAGATCAAAAACAAGAAGAAACTTTAATACAAGAAATTTTTAGTTTCATCGATCGTTTTGCACTTAGAAAAAACGCCAAATGTTCTTTTATCAGCCAAACAGCTGTACTTAACATTCTAAAAGCACTTTTTCAAGTTACCACAAGAAACATAGAAAAACCTATGACGGTAATTTGATTTGTGTATCGAGGAAATTGTACTGAATTTAATCATGAATATGTTTATATTTATAAATAACGACGAAAGCGCTGTAACAAATAGCCTATTGTGGTAGGATATTCTATTTCTAAAAATCAAGCAATAAAAGAAAATATAATCCATTTTGTGGAGTTTTTAAAAAATACTATAATCCCCCACCGACTGTAAAGATGAAAGACATTTTACATTCATTTCCGTTGACGCCCAACTGTCAAACTCCGTCAGTTTCTCAGTTATAAAAAACGTAGTTGCAGTATTCAATATTAGCTAATTTCGATTTAAGTCGGCATGTGTAACATTTGTTAAGAGTTTATGAAAGATATCATTAAAAAACGTAAAATAAAATGTATTTTAATATAAAATATGCAAGGTAGTGTTGGGTTGGATCATAGAGCAAGTGGTATTTAAAAAAACACCTTTGCAACTGAATTTTTTCACTCTCCTTTAAAATAACAGCCACTTTTTCTTGTAATTAAGACAATTCAAGGCTGGTTGTTGATAATCGCCGTAAGTGGAGAGAGAGAGTGTCCTGAAGGGGCTACCAATCCCATTTCCCAGTTCAATTTTTTTTCCGAATCCCACTTCGCAATTCTCAAACCGCCATTCCCATTTTTGATTTTTAACATTTTTTTCCCATTCCCAGTGACCAAATCCCAGTCCCAGTGTGGCTTGAACCGCATTTACCCAGGGCAAAACCTGCCAATCCCAATTCCCATTTTAACCCTTCAGGACCCTCGAGAGAGGATCAGTCTAGATTTAAGGCAAGCCCGATGAAATTTAGAACAAGTTGCTCTGGAGTACACTGAGGAGGAGAATAAATCTTGTTTATATATATATCACAATTCTCTTAAAAATTTGTAGATTTGACTGTTTTCTAATTTACACGTAGTTTGTAAAAACTCTTTTACGATTATCTATAGTATGGGGTCGACAGTAGCATGTGTTAATGAACCAATTAGATGGAACTTCTACCTTGCTAAAAACTTTATCTTTTTAAAACTAAAGAACTTAAACAAAAGGCAATCCTTAAAGTTTGCAGACAAAGATGACCAATGAATGTTATTCCAAAGTGAAAATAAATTCACGATGAAACAATTTAATAACTCCAGTTTGCACACACTGAACCTTGTTCAAAGTTCAAGGTACGAAATACGCTCTTTGAACGACTTGATACCGGCACATGTACACGAGTAAACTGGATCTACTTAAAATTCTTACCAGCACCAAGAAACAACATCCTCTTCATATGTTTGTTTTTCGCAATCTTGGGCAACATGGAAATTGTTTTCTGACGCGACAAGAAAACCATCAGGTTTACATATTCTTTCATATTTATCAAAATATTAACTTGGCTTCTGTTTGACTATTGATGTCTATCGATCATTTTGTTCAATGGATCTTAGTAATGCGGCGGAACGGAGTGTAAATTAAGATTGCTTTCGTTCTGTGTTTTGCTTTTTTCCTGTGACTAGAAAAAAATTCAGTTTATTGTCATTCCTCTAAACTCTAAAATAATCTATAGAATTTAATTTCCCTCATTCCAAAATCATTTAAAGCTAGATATATCTATTAGGTTTAGTGGACCTTTGAACATCAAAATTACTGCATAACAGTAACATTCTAGGTTTTGTAGTTTTTATTTGTCTTCTTCATTTTAAAACATTTTATTACATTTATCCATTTCCCCTAAATATTTTAAAGTATCGGTCTGTTTTCAAGGAGATAGGAACGACGGAGATCATGGAAAATCCCTGTGAGTGTGAGTCGGTATAAGATTCACATATCCCTGGCAAAATGTGACGCCCAGCCGAGTGCTATCCGGAACCGTGGAAAGAAATTGATAATTTCGCGATTGGTGATTGTTTCTATTTTTCTTTTTCTAAACTTTGGTGTGTAGTTTGAAACGGAAAACTACATGCATTTAGCCAAAACTTAAAATCTGCAGCGGCCCTAGACTTTCGCGTCTTTGTCAAACCGTAGACCCTATGAAACTTCTATGTTAATGTGTGTCTGTCTCTCATGAGAAAGATCTCTGTCCATCTTAGAGAGGGAACAATGGTGTCCACAATCTGTAGCCCTTTAAAGCCAGCTAGAAATGGCTTGACATGACATAAATAAAGTCATATATGTATGATTTTGATTATTTAGGACAGTCATGGTTTTATTTATGCCGGAGCCCGCAGCATGGTGAAATTGTATTGATTTGTATTAAGATGAGTTTTTTTTTTATAAAGGCAGCATAGCCCAGTGGTTAAATGCGGATGACTGCTGTTTCGAATCCTGATCTAAACACTGAATAAATTTGTCCTCCTGGATGCCTCGGTTAAATTCACCATGATTTGTGTTAGTGAAATTGTTTGTCTCCTATCGGTTGAGATCCTAACTAGGAAAATGGGGTAATCATAAAAGATGTAAACCCGTCAAGTAAATTTTAATTTTGTTACGACGCAAATGCTAAATTTGAACTTTTGACTCAGTTCTCACATTTTTCATCTTGCAACCAGAAATCCTTGTTTTGAAGTTTTATTATTAAGCATTCAGTTCTATAAATACTAACCCACTGATAAGTGTTTTAAAAGCTATTTTTGTGTAAACAGCTTGCTAAAAGTAAAAGCACATCACTACCAGCTCTGGCCAAGGCTGAAAGTGGGAGTATATATATAGTTTTATAGGTACTGTTCTTTGGCACCAGCTACTTAACCGACGGAAACTGCAGTTAGGGCTGGAGGAGGGACAACTAAGCGAATCATAGATCCCCAAATAAAAGAAAAAAAAAACTTCCTCACAAATTGTTCGTTCGTTCGTTTGTTAATTCATTACATTCAATTTGTTCATGTATTTAAACATTTCGTTATTCATTTTTTTTTCCACCGTGTAAACGTTACAGATTAAGAGCCAAGGCAATACTCCAATCGTTCATTTTTGTTTGTTTGTTTGCTTCTTTCTTCATGATACAACGTAACAGTCAAACAGACGTTGTCGATCGACTTGACCGTATTCAAGATGATAAAAAATGTTAAGCGTTATCTAGATCAATGCAGTTTTGCATTGCAATTTCTATTTTTTTCCATACTAATTACTCATTATAATTCGCTTTCAACTTCTTTTCTTTTTGCATCTTGCGCTACCTTGCACAAAGTTTAAAAATTTTTAGTGTTTTTTTTGTGCATAAGGTTTTTCAGTTTAACTCTTTCAGTCCCAGTTATATTGTTAAGTTCTCCCAATGTTTCATTGAACAAGTTTGAAAACATTTTACTTTTAATCTTCAGTATAGTTTGCTGTCTTGATCAATTCTCAATTTCTCGTTACCAAATGCTTTATTTTGTATGTGTTAGGTAAGGAGAAACAGGGTGTTAATAACTGACGTCTTAAAAAATCAATTTTTAAAATCAAGTTAGTAGTCTATTACAGAATGATACACACGTCATAGCTAACAATAAAACTCCATCTGGTATTGGACATAAATCAGTTGGCTATTTACAAAAGTAAAACGCTTTTAAAATCATGAAGTTGTTTGAATTATCGGTCCAATACTTTCAGAGTCAAATTGCGATTCGTTGTGAAGACTTTTCGCCATTGTCGTAGATGTCGGGAGCCCAGAAGATGTCTATAAACTATCCCGAAAAAAACTCACTGGTGATTTAAATAAAAACAAAATTACCTCTATAAGTTTTTTTTTTATATAGAAAACATATTTTAAGAACTTGGTCATACTTGCGAAGATGATCGTACAAAGAATCTGCCTCAGTCTGCTATTCATTTCGTCAGATTAACACTGTATTCAATCCGGCAACTAAAAAGAGTTTTGACAAGTACAAATTCAAAGAACCCAGAATTAAGAGTATATATATCAAATATCAAAACTCGTGTATCTTTAGATAGCCGGAGTTCGTAAGGCGGACAGGGGCTCTGTCTTTCTGTTTCTGCTTCATAAATTTAGCAAAATTTAAAAATTTTGTAGAAATATTAATTTTCATAACATTTAACAACATTTGTCACAGAAATTATCAAATATTTGAAACATTCACCCTAAAAATAGACGTTTTCACAAGAGAGGTGTAGATTTATTTTTGGCTCGCTTATTACTATTTGTAAATCTAGTCGACGAACACAGACAAAAACAATACTCTATTTGTAAATCTAGTTGAACTCCAATTTTCTGATTTTTGTCATATTCAATTTAAAAGCCAGTGTATATTTACAAAAGAATAACTAAAACATTTTTAAAATCTTTGACACTGAATATTCTGAATTGCAACATCTAACGTCAAGCTGTCTTTACAAGAGTGTTCGTTCACGTCAGAATTAGAAAAGGTTAGCTTCTCTACTTTATATAACAAACGCATTTTAAAACTATAAAGAATCGTCAAGGAAATGAAAAATGAAAGTAAACAATTGTAAATTAACAGACAGAAAATTTTTTAAATGCACAAAATGCTTTCGCGACACAGTTATCACTGCCAATTAAGTGTTTATTCTGAATGGCGATCAGTGTTTAATTTCACTGATATAAAATGAAGAATCGTGGTTTTTCAAAATAGGACGAATCTTAGCTAGACAACGATTCAGACATTTAGCAGCTGGAAGTTTTCGACCAAAGCAGTGAAGTGGAAATGTTAAAAATAATGTGAGCAAGATAACAACATTGGGTCAACAAAGATTAATTGGGTTATCCATACCCATTTTATCCCAAAAAATAAACAACATGAAAAGATTCGATTCAGATTCTGGTACAGCAGTCAGCAAACCTGTCTTTCCTTCAGGCTCTTTCCACAATCGACAAACATCTAACCGCATGCAGGTTATCAAAATTAACTCGAGTCTTCAGTTGTCGTGGTTCGATCGGCATCCTAAGTGTCTATGAAAAACAATTCAAACTCATCCCTTGGCAAAAACAATAAACGGCTTCTATCAAACAGAAAATAAAATTCTCCCACCAACAGGAGATAAATAAAGAAAACTTGAGATACAATAGGTGTTACTGCTTTGCTCATTTGTTCGTTGTTCTTGTGAAAAACGAAACCAAAACAAATCTCGACGCGGTTTTTGCTCTTTGAAATGATATGTTTTTAGTTTGGCCTAAAGCACTTCCGTAAGAGAAAAAGGTGTTGATAGCTGGTATGTGATCATGGAAGGTTTTTGTGAATGTAAACATGGCAAATCTTCAGAGGTCACGTGCAACCCGACACGGGGTCATTACATTTCGTCTTTTTCCCGCCTGCTCACTTTTCCCCAGTTGCAAAACGCGGGAAACGCACGCTCATAACTTTGGCGTACGATACTGGGTTAAGTATCCTTGAATTGAATTTAAAACCTCATTATGTTTCAAAACAACGTAATATCTACTAAGATGAGCTCAAATCAACAAAAGAATACTCCTAAATACGTCAGATTTGAAAATTCAGTAAAGACATTGTGTGGGGGATAGGTCATTCCGGTCAAATTCTACAAATGATAAATTCATATTTGTGGGTTGACATTGACCATCCTGAATAAAACATCCCATCACAACAACACGCTGCGAACAATACTATTAGCGGTATTGTTCTCAAACAATTTTCATTGGCCACTTTCCAAGTTTTAAATGCTAAACAGAACATTCCAACGTGGCATAGATCTTGAAACTTGAAAGTAACACGGAGAGTAATTCTTAAAATGCACTTGCCGAACGATTTCCAAGAAAACGAAATTAGGAAACACTAGACATTATTTTGAAGGAGTTTTGATATATTCTAAAAACTGGGGCCGTCATGTGATTTCTAAGCGAGTTTGGAATTTAAGAAGACGTTTTGAGGTGTGAAATTGACAAAAAGCGCTGCTCTCTTATTATGCAACTTGCAAGAGAAAAAAATGTCTTTCAGAAGCCACGGATATGTTCAAGAACAACAGCTTAGAGATGTGCGGAGAACTTAGAAGTCAAAGGATGACTCAGTTTCATAACACATTTGAGCTTAGATGTAGTAAAAGTAGAAGGCAAAACGCTTTCACATAGCGGGCCAGTACTGAGAAATAACAAAAAGACGCCACCGCGCTTGATCAGTCATGTGCACACCAATTAGTATTTTTTATGTTATCCTATAGCACTTGACAGTTACAAAACATTGGCATTAGTGTAGAATATTTATTCATTCTTTTAGCATTTTTTCTTAGAAAAACCAAGTTAAATATCCTTCATTTCAGTTAATATATTGATTGAGTGGCATTTTCGAAAAGATACTTAAGTTTTTAGGCGCCAAGAGAAATAAATTCACGTTGAGATTACAATCTGAGAACATGTAGTTGATTTTCGTAACAACAATCAGATCTGGTAATTTACAACTGTAAACTGCGAAGCATGACCAGTTCATTGGTCGATATTGATATCAATTCTTTCTTTTGATTGACAGCTAAATCAAGTTTCAAAATAAAACACCACGTGAGTGAATATTTCAACCACACCTTTGGGATCTAACAAAGCTTCTGATTGGCTGTTTGAGCATGTGCAACAAACTGTCATGATTTCAAAGAGACAAGCGAGAACATGACGGCGAATAGATTGCAAATTTCGCACATGTGCTGTGTGATCAATGGATTCCGGTAGTTGCTCACCACTGACCTTATTGTAAATTCCAGGTTTTCGGCACCCGAAAAATCAGATTCAATGCGTTTGGTTGGGGACGTTATGGCAGAGAGCTTGGTTCAGCCTTCAAGGTACAATTATTGTCCGTTGTGTCGTAATGAGTATGAAAACCTTAAAGTTTTGCCCTGTTTACACACTTTCTGTACGAGATGTTTGACGGAAGCTGTTGAAAACGGTCGGTTGAATTGTCCAACTTGTCGAATGGCTGTCCCATTGTCGGAGAACGGACTAGAATCCTTGCCATCTAATATACCAAGTGCAAATAGCATCTTCGATGTGCTTGTAACAGACGAAGGGAACTTTAGTCAAAGCTCTAGTTTTATTCGAGCAATGACTATGATTTGTGAATGCAGTAGTTGTCATGAGGGTTCAATGGTCACTTCTCACTGTAAAGATTGTAGCGAATTTTTGTGTGATAGCTGTGTACGAGCCCATCAAAGAGTTCGCTTAACGAAGGAACATAGAATTGTGTCGTTTATCGAGGAAGCCGGTCGTTTGAGAGGAGATCAAGGACTTGTGTCACAATCGCCGCTATCAATTCTTTCAACTAGTCCAGTAAGTAGTGGTGCATCAACCATTTCATCGCCGGCCTTGAATACAAGCTCACTAGCATCAGAAAAACTGCAGAACGACGATTTGGAACGCTGTGAAACACATGAAAATGAATTTTTGAGGCTTTACTGCGAAACCTGCTTTCAACCAGTGTGTCGTAAATGTACTCTTAAAGAACATAGAAACCATAGTTTCGTGTACTTGAAAGATGTTACTGAAAACACTAAAAGTATGGTTCTTAAACTTACTGCTGATGCGCAGGTCGAAGCTGGCAAAATAGAAGAAGCTGTGAATTCTGCCCAGATATTGTCTGAAAAAGTAGAGTATAGAGCTCAGATTGTCAGCAACGAAGTGCGAGCTACGATTGGAAGGCATATGAAGGCGTTGGAAGATCGTGAACGCGAATTATTACGAAGAGTTGAAAAGATTCGTCAAGTTAAAGGTAAATCATTGCATTTACAAATTGAGGAACTTAAGACATTGTTGAATAAGTTAATAAATTTAAAAGAAAAGTCTGAAAGAGCTTTAGAGTTAGGTACTGAAACAGATCTAATGGCAGTTAAAACTCGGTTGACTGAGACCCTGAATGATTTCAGATCGAAGCGTGGGTTGCTGCAGATACATGAGGACGACGCCATTTTATTCACACCTCCTGATTTAGCTTTGCAAACTGCTATTAGCTCTTTAGGAATTGTCACAAGTAGTACATTTTCACCCTATTCAATAGCAACGGGAGAAGGGTTGCGAAGGGGAATTCGCGGTAAGTCTGCAATGTTTGTTGTGCAGGCCAAAGACCACCAGGGTGAAAATCGATGTGTCGGAGGTGACCCCATAAGAATTGTCATTCTCGGGCCTGATGGTATTTACTCTCGGGGAGATGTTTTAGATCGTCAGAATGGGACTTATACAGTTTCATATAGGCCTCAGCTTGAAGGAGAACATGTAATTTCTATTACGATAAGAGGACAACACATCCAGGACTCCCCTTTTCGAGTTACGGTTAAGAAAGGGCGGAACTATGCTGGCATCGGGCCAGTCAAATTGTCCTTTGGCACTGAGGGAGAATCCGATGGTCAACTTTGTAGACCATGGGGTGTTCACTGTGATAAAGATGGCAATATTATTGTTGCAGACCGCAGCAATAACCGCATTCAAGTCTTTAACAGCTGCGGGAATTTCCTTCACAAGTTCGGATCTGCCGGTTCAAGAAACGGTCAGTTTGACAGACCGGCGGGGGTGACTTGTGATGGAGATGGACGAATTATTGTGGCTGATAAAGACAACCATCGTGTACAGATTTTCAAGCCGGACGGAACGTTCATTCTTAAATTTGGTGAGAAGGGTAGTAAAAATGGGCAGTTTAGTTATCCATGGGACGTAGCAGTTAATAATGAAGGTAAAATTCTTGTTTCGGATACCCGTAACCACAGAGTGCAGTTATTTACCCACGATGGCCAATTTATCAATAAGTATGGCTTTGAAGGAGCGCTATGGAAGCATTTCGACTCTCCTAGAGGTGTTGCATTTAACCATGAGGGGCATATGGTCGTCACAGATTTCAACAACCATCGTTTACTTGTGATCAGCTCTGACTTCCAGTATGCACGCTTTTTGGGAACCGAAGGAAGTGGCAATACACAGTTCCTTCGTCCTCAAGGAGTTGCTATCGACCAAGAGGGGAACATCATTGTTGCGGACTCCCGTAACCATCGAATTCAGATCTTTCAACCTAATGGAAATTTCCTCTGCAAGTTTGGAACACACGGCGCTGGAACGGGGCAGTTAGACAGACCATCAGGGATCTGCATCACACCAGAAGGTCTGATTGTAGCTGTCGACTTTGGAAATAATAGAATCCAAGTGTTTTGAATTATGTTTTTCATTTTTTAACGACTGCTTTTTTGCGGCTTTCTGTAACAGCCATTCATTATGTTCGTTTTAATTTGTACCAGTTTTACTGAAGTAAATGGTTCACTGGCATTGCCTTTTTTAAGTTGTAAGTAATAGTTCAACGAAATTCCTTTTTCTTTAACTTTTTTTGAATCATATTTCCACTCGTGCTTGTGTGCTGTAAAATTAAGATTATTTTGTTCAATTTCTATTCAACTGAATAAACGTATCGGATAAATGTTTGTCGTTGATCGGTTTCATTCATATGCCAATCGCGCATTTTCTCCGTTGTTGATTTTTGTTTCAATCCCGATTTTCATAAATCATTAAATGTGTTTCATCCACTGGGGTTCTATTTTCCAAAGTTACTTATTTCCCCAGCTAGTTCCAAAGTTGGATCAGAAAATACTTTCAAATGTTTGAATAATTTTCATTCACAAATTAAAATAATTTGAATCACGGTGTGCTCTCGGACTCGGAGGAAGGCCGTTTTTATTTAATCTATAAATACATATTACTATCTAGCTATTTAAAATTTTTACCAAAAAGAAAATTTTACGTGTTTTGTTTGCAAAAGGTCAAGAAGACTCGACTCAAGGAAATACTATTTTTAAAATGAGAAGTTTGGAACATTGAATTTAGAATGAGAATATCTCAAAAGCGCCAGCAGGACATTTTGTGAAGGAAAAATCAAAAGGTGCAAAAGTAAAACGAATGCATTCAAATAGTTTATGGAACTTAGGCTTAGATATTTCATTTTCTTTAGTATCGCGTATATTGAAATTATACTTCAGAAAACAGCGTGTAGTTTAACTTTGTCCTATCGTAGTACAAGTAGTATATTTCCATTTAAGAATATCTTTCGTCGTTATGTAAATGATAACTTATCAAGAAAGAGAATATAGAAATGTCTTTGCTTTTGGAAGAACGTTACTATTGACTTCGTCAAGTCAAGTTGGTGGTGGTGGCGTTATTTGTCCTCTTCGCAAATTGTATTAAGATGTGATGCTGATAATCTTATGTTTCCAATCACTCTTAAATCGCTGGCAAAAATGAAGTTAAAAAATATTTCTTTTCATGTTTAAAATGTTTCATTTCTGAAGACAGCAGCTGGTAGCTTCTGTTTATTTTTGAAGGAATTTTATTGTTTCAAACCTAAGTAATCCAAAAATGACAATAGCATTGATTTCTTGCTCGTTCATTCAGTTTCAAAAGCGCCGATGTTCTTTATAAAGTTCCCTAGGGGCCACAAATTAAACGAAAAAGCAAGCTCAATGGCATTTGTATAATTTCTTACAAACTGAATTTTAACTGAGGAAAAACAATTCTTTTAGGTTGTTTTTCGCTCTCTAATCAGTTTCAAATATTTTTTAAATACATTAAACAATATATTTTATTTAATAGGGGATCTTTTATTCTACTGTACAAAATACGTGATAAAAATTACTTTTTCCTTGTATTATGAGTTATGTAGTTAAAATTGCCTAACTTTTTCCTTATTATGCTTTCTTTGTGAAAATTTCTGGACATTTTATTAACTAGTTGTTTAATGTGTCCAATATGACAGCAAAAATTGCAATTAACATTAACTTCAGCTAGAAAACCATTTGTTTTAAAAATTCTATTTAGCGTAAGCTTGAACTGCAAAGATAACAATAACTTAAGTATGTAGAAGATATTGAGATTATTAATAGATCACTTCTTCTTTGCATACAATGCAACTAGCTGCAAAGCAGAGTTTTTTCAACTTGAAATATAGTTTTCAAAGCACTTGATGAATTGTAAGGCTGTTAGTAATTCAAGTATGCATTCACATGTGCATCAATATGATTGATAACATCATTCAAATAAGAATAGTTATTGACGTTTCTTAGTTTTTGTTGTTCAAATTATTCTTAGAAACAATAACACATCTTGTTAGCTTATTTTTGCTAAGAACTCTGACTAAGAAATATTGTGCTTTCAAGTCTTTATATTGTGTACATGTTTCATTTAACTTTATGTTTAGCTATCAGTTGTTCTTGAAATCTGTTTCACTGTTTCCTGAATATAAGCTAAAAGTGTGTTGTTGTTGCTAAAGACTTTTTTAATTGTAGTTTTATGAATTAATGTAATGAAGAATGCCTTGTTAAATAGGGATGAAATGCAAATTTACAACAGCAGGTAATTGTAAATTAATTAAATGCAAGTAGAATATTCCCCCTTCAAGCTGTAGTTACTTTGTTTTAGCTTCAGTGTCTTAGTGTTTCCTAAAAAACCATGCACTTTTCCTTTAAATCTTACACATCGTTTTTTATGTTTGGCAAGAAACTTTTATCTCTTCTCTCCCTTCTTCAATGCAGTTTTGAATGGGTTTTGTTTCTGTTGCATTATGAATGAATTATTTATGAAAGATTAAGTTTTATTCACTGGTTATTAGTAATATATTGAAAGCAATGAATTGCTAGATGCATAATTTTCCAATAAAATGAAGTTGTATTTTACATGTGATTATGATTGATGAGTTAGTAACTGTATATCATGGTATCAGCAAGTATACCAGAAAACAACAAAACTTGCATTTAGATTAATATGGTATTAATTTAAGGCTAATTCACTTTAACTTGCTCAATAGTTGTAATGTTATAAAAGTTAATGTTCTTTGGAACATATGAAAGAGAACAATAATTGGAAGTGGGTAGTTTGGTTAATAATGTGCTAGATAAGACCCTTGCAATTCTTTGACCATGCAGAGGTTGCTTTTGTCAGTTCAGTGGTATTTTGTTTGTATTTGAATGTTAAAGGTCACCATCAATTGATATATTTTGTGACTCTGGAAGTCAGTTGTAATCACACTATATTAAAAAAAAACCCATTCCCTTCAAAGTTGATTTTTGTTTGTTAAATTTCAGTTCATGTTTATTGTCATTGCCAATGTAAATAGTGTTTAAATCTAAAGCAAGAAGGCTTTTGCTTATAGAATTAAAAATTAAAATTTATCATTTTAAACAAATTTATCATGAATGTTTCACTTATCATTATAGGATAATCTTTGTTAGTGTGACTAAGGATCTGTTTTTTAATTTATATAAGAAGCTGTATGTGGTGGGTAAGAAGAGCCTTCGTATTTGTTTTGTTTTTTAAAAAAAATAACAATTTAATTAAACTCTTAGGTAATGTTTCAAAGACCATGAAATAAAGGAGACTCCTTTTTTCTCCAAAGTTGATTAATGTGCATGCAATATCCATTTAAACAATAACAGGCTATAAAAAATAATGGCTAATCATTATCATTAGTATATACCACATAAGTGAATAATACTTTTCACATATGCTGATTGGCTAGCTTGGAGGTGATTAACCAAGTACTATTCACCTCCGAGCAGCAGAAGAAAAACAAACTGGGATCCCGTTTTGCTTTGGTTTCAAAATGTCACAAATTAAGTTACTCTTTGGTCTGCTAGTTATTCAGCTTGTGTGGTATATACTAAAACAATTATTCACCCCAAGTGTCAGTGACAGTGGTTGGTATTTACCTCGGTGCTTCATGGCTCAGTAAATATTCACCAATATTCACTTCTACTTTGTGAATAATTGTTTTAAGGGTCAATTTGTAGTTAAGTTGTTTAAAACTATTTTAATTGAGACCAAATGGCCAAAAACCTGGTAACTTTTACACCATTTTGAAAAGAATTTTATAACTTATGTTTGGACTGTAGTCCTTTGTCGGAGTGAATAAAGGACCACAGTCCAAAATGTCAGTTCTAAAATTATTCTTTTCACTACAGTGTACAAGTTATCAATTTATAACAACGCAGCATTCCAATTATGACAAAAACCTGAAAAGATGATAATATCTTTAATAATCTAGTGTTGCATGTTTTGGTTTCCAAGGTCAAGCAGAGCAAAAGTAAGTATTCTCAGAAATCATTGCACTCTATTTGACCTTGTACCAGAATACTATCTCTATCAAAGATAAATTGAAATGCTTGAGATATCTTAATGGTTTAAAGTGTTAACCGTAGTCATTTACTTTGTGTCCTTAATTTGCGTATTGTTAGCAACTGCCCAAAACAATTAGAGTCATTATATCTGAATTATTCTACACTCCTCTCATGCAAGACCTACAACAGACTACACATAATACAGTCTAGACTTGTCTGAAATGGAGCATTGCATAATATAGTGATAAAATCAATGACACTATTTGAAGAAACTAGTTAAATCTTCCATGGAAAAAAAACAGAATTGTAATTTCTTTGGTTCTTTATATATTTTTTTTTCCAAGGAAAATGTTTCTATTTTATTAGTTTTTATTGACAGTATAAGAAACTTGACAGTTAAGCTAAATCTGTTTGGAAAAGGAGGTCAAAAGGTCAAGGTTGAAGTACTTGTAAAACAAATATACACTCATGTTTTGAATTTTTTGACAATCGGCTGCATTACTCACGCAACAGACTAATGCTATTAATATCAATGACGTCGTCCACCCAGCTTGGACCTTTAACAAAATTGTGTAATGTATGAATTCGGTGTCTTGTGTATGTTTGTGATGAAGCCTATAACTTAGGCATTAAATTTTGGTGGAAAAATATTCAGAATCCTCTGACATTAACAGAAGTACTTGTACTTGTTCATGCTTACAAATTTAAGAAATTTGATACTAATTGAAACATGTATTCAAATCAGATTGAAATATAGTAGCTGTTTGCCTGAGGGCATTAATTACAATTCAAGAAAAAAATTGTAAAAAGTGGGATTTGGTATGTATAACATGCATGAAATGATGAAAAATCATGTTCAAGTGAAAATACTTTTTAAAAGGTCATAGCTAGAATCATCTGGTAAACTGTAAAATTGTAAAAAGTGGGATTTGGTATGTATAACATGCATGAAATGATGAAAAATCATGTTCAAGTGAAAATGCTTTTTAAAAGGTCATAGCTAGAATCATCTGGTAAACTTTTCATTTAATTGTGTTGGGAAATTCTTATTTTACACAATTCAGACAAGCTAAATCCTTTTCGAGCCTAGTGGCCCATAGAGCCGGTGCTTATCTCCGGTTTTTGCATAGTGTTAAGCGGATGAGAGTCTTTAACAGATAACTCTGAGGTAAAATTTTTCATGATTACTGTACATAATTGTTATCACAAAAAGATCTTTTTTTAGGGGAGCATTTCTACTTGGTTGCTTTGACAACTGGCTAACATTTGATAAGCCCATCCTTATATTAAGCTTCTTACAACAACGGTTGGAAATATTTCAGGCCTTGAGATCTCTCACTTTTGTGTCAGTTAAATTATTTTGGATGTTGTAGGCTAAGAAAACTTCCCCAGACCAAATAATGTAAGAACGTCTTCACTTTACCAGTAAGGTTTTGCTTAAATCTATAATCAGCCTGCCATGCTAAGGTTTTAAATACAAATCCTCTAAATTTTGCCCCCACACTTTAACTTAACTCCACTAATGTTTGGTCGCTAACTTTCAAGGTATAGGCAAAATCGTGTGTGTAAACAAGTTAAGTCGTTTACCTTCCATACATATAACTTTATGTAGATAGAATGGAAACTTTAAGAGGCTTATCATTTATAAATTTTTTGTGTCTCTAACATATTAACATAGACACAATTTTTGAAGTACACTCTATGAAATCTACAGGGAAGCTATTCATTTGCTTGTTTTCAGAGTTTAATTCTGTGAATAACATTCAATTTTCAAACAAATTCCACTATTAAAGAGTTTTGGCAGTTTGAACAGTAAGCACTGATTGTCTTTGGCAATCTTCCTTTGTTGTTTTGTTTCTAAAGATCAGTAGGAATAAATGTTTTTTAAACAAATTGGATTTGTTATCAGTCAATCCAATTTTGATCCGGTTCATCCCCGTAAATGGTGGTGGCCAGATTTACACCACTCTAACAGCACTCTCTCCATTTACCAGTTTCCATCTTGCTCGATTTATGAGATTTAGCCATTTCCAATGATTTTTATTTCAAATCTTCAAATCCAATGATGATAAAGTCTTTTATGCTTCAATACTGACAAAGTTTTTCAGGATTCTTCTGTTGATATGTGACATCATTGACTTGAGTTGATGCTGAGGACCAATTTCATAGGAAGTGATTGCATCTGTTGTGCCAAACATGTTCAGTATGGTCTGATGCCATCTCACTGGTTCAACTAGCTGCTGCACAAGCAAGCTACAAGTGAAACAAAATTTTAAAAAAATATCATGTTAAACAAGTAAAGATACTTATCATAAATTATCAAAATAAAAATAATTATAAATTATCAAATTATCACTCTTTATTATATGGCTAGATAGTTTCCTGCAATGTGATAGGCTGCTTGTAGGGCTGGATTATCTTGTAAGGACCACGGGCATTATGAAATTTTCTCAAAATTTTCAAAACTCACAAAATAACTTTCAAAAAAAAAAAACAATTTTAAGAAACTTCAGAAACTTTTTGAAGATTTCCAAACTCTTTCCAAGATTTCCAAAGATTTAAAAAAAAATTCAGAAGTCATAAAATGCATAAGAAGCAGTTTTTAAATATTTTTGACGCTTTCTGAAAACTGTTGGATATTATCGATGATTTCTGTAGACATTTACCGTAAGTAAAAAAATGTCATATAATAAATTCTATTAGAATTGTTGAAATTTCATGTTGTTTGAAAGAAGACAAGGTTTTTGATTTTGTCCAAATTTAATAAAATTAATTTGTTCAAACTGAACTTTTTAAAAAAATAAATTGTGTTCATTGTGTAGATCAACGTTCTCAAAGTATAATTAACTAAAACAGAAGCTTACAGCATGTGACCAGATATTAAAAATAACTTCTACTGTAGTTCAAAAAATCCTAACTTGACAAAAGTCATATAATAAATAACTTATTAACCTCTTCTGCTCAGTCTTTACAGGGAAATCTCAGACCTTGGTCTTGTTGTAAGAACCTCACTATGCTTGGTCCATGCTTCAAGCCCTCAGTCTGAGATTTTCCTGTAAAGACCTCACTATCAGTAAATAAGTGTTATATAATGATAATGAACCTTTTTCCAAATGGTTCAATATTGCATAATCTGTATCGTGTATATTATGTACTAAATTGTAAAATATAATTATTCAAGTATATAGATAGCACAAAAGTGCTAGTAGCTCACTTGAAGTCACTACATTGGGCACTACGGCCATGTTGGTAGTGGGCTTTACCCCTTCAAACTACCCTAAAAATGGTGAGCCTGATTGTTAGCAGCCATGGACAGCTGTGTCAGCCCTTTTAGGCCTCATCAGCATGGCATAGGGTTTGAGATCCAGTTGAAGACAGGTTGGAAAGTTGCTGCTAGTTGTCTTTGAGATGGTGTTGATGTTCTTGCTGTTTTACTGACTGGTTTAAGCAAGAATCTGATTTTGGGTCAGCCGAGAGTGTGTTCCTGGGTGCGATGTAAGTTTCAAATTTCAAGCTAATGTTATCGAGATGTTGATGGATAAAAAGCAAATTTATTATGTTGTTGATCGTTGTTTCTTACAAGAGTATAATGGCATTAATAAAATCATGCACATGCTTGTTGTATTCTAACAAAAAAAAAAACTGATATTCTTTATAAATTAATAAATCTTGAATCTGTCTGAATGTCATGCTGTAAATTGCTGTTTTTGTATTTCACAGAAACAAGACTTGACAAAGGTTTTTTTATTTTTTAAAAAATGCATAGCGTTATTCGTGATTAAGGTTTAGCTCATTCGTGTAAGCTTTTAAATTACTTGTAGTAAAATAAACCAACACATGACAGAGCTCTCTGGACTTTTTTTTCTGGTGCTTGCTGATTGGTTTATAAATATTTGACTAAATTTGACAGTGCATAAAGTAGGTCAGAAGTGGGGGATTGGAATCTAAACACAATAAGTTCCATGCAGGCTCTTCTTCTCTTTCCGACCCTTGCATTTACCTTAAACCCAAAAAATTAGAAGAGCTAGTTTACCAGCAGCCATAGACAGCTGTTTGGTGTAGCCTTCTCTAGATCTTTACCCCTTTAAACTACCATAAAAAATAGTGAGCCTGATTGCTAGCAGCCAT
>ERZ1740055.46-NODE-46-length-17912-cov-33.825727_pt1 | contig 17912 bp, 7 predicted proteins | sample MGYA00581747_ERZ1740055 | MGnify/ENA primary metagenome ERZ1740055 (study PRJEB43018, sample SAMN04849739) | marine metagenome | isolation source: floating plastic debris | place: Pacific Ocean | collected 2008-08-28 | study: EMG produced TPA metagenomics assembly...
GTATTTTATACTTGTAACACATATCACTCTATTAAACTGATGATGGAATAAGCATTCCGAAACATGTCTTTGAAAATAGTTGTCCGTGTTTTTCAATTTTTATCATTATTGCTATTATTACGATCTTTTGACAACAGCTTTTCTTTGCCACATTTCTTTAATAATCATGCAGTATAATGAGAAAAAATAAAGAGAAAATATTAAGGTGTACTTGCACCCTGAAATAACTGAAAAACTAAATGTACCAGGGAGTCACATTGAAAAACGTCCGTGCATGGGAAAACGACTCTGCAACACCCAAATGTACAATCATCCGCTTATCCACAGGAAAACTTGCAATATAACTCATCTGAAATTTACCCACTCATCACAATACTTCGAATCTTATAGAACTAAAAATAGATACTCATTTCAAGGAAATATTATTTACCAATTACATGACTAACGTCTAACTAGAAAACCTATGGTTACCTTTGACACTAGACATTTATAAATACTCCACTATATTTAGCCTTTTTTATTTTAGGTTTTTTTTTTCATCTTCTTTTTTCGATATACGTTAAAAATGAATCTATCTATAGTAATCTGTTTGGAACTTAAAATCAAATATGAAATGTGAATAAAGTTGTATTGTATTGTATTGAACCCATAACCAAACGTCAAATCACCTAGGTTGACCTTTGCACCGCCAAGTCAACTGACTCCAAATCAAAATATTTATTTCATCCTTATAACTTTAGATGATTTATTTCATTCCTACAGGCATTCTCTGTCTTTTTATTTTAAGTTGCAATGTAACTGCTGGATTAATGTGTGCTGTGAGCGAGCGAAGCGAGATGATAAACTGCAAGGAATTCTGGGTTGCGCAGTATACTAGAGAAGCGATGGGTTTTGACTGTACCTAACCCTCGTTTTCATGTTGACACGAAATTTGAGGGTTTTGTCCTGTTGAAGTTGGAAACCTGGAACGTATATGATCAATATAATTCGTATTTATTCAGAAGTTTTTGTGCGCGCGCTCACAGTAAGGTCAAATATATATGGAACGTTAAAAAACTAGACAAAACGCTTGCCAAAGGTAGTACTGAACTCTATTAAACTGTAGAAAAAACTCAGGAACGTTCATCTAAGACGCTCGAGTTAACGCCAGAAGTGGCTTCTAGTTACTTACAAACGGCCTACAACTAATATTTTCAAGGAAAATATGTTCAAAGATAATGATATCATGGAAAAACTCCATATTCGATTTTGTAAGCAGATTTTGGGTCTTCACTCCAAATCATCCAATTACGCTTGCAGAGTAGAATTGGGGCGAGTACATTTTTCCCGTAATATTTATTGCAATGTTGTAAAGTATTGAAATCGTTTGTGTTTAATTAATGACCGTTGTTTAGTAAAAGAGGCACTTTATTTGAATTTGGAAATTGCATTCAAAGGAAAAGTAACTTGGATAACTTCGCTACAATACATATTAAAATCAATAAATGAATCATTAACTATTTCAACGATATATGAAATTTCGACAATAAGTAAGAAACTAAAAGATTTATTTATGGACGAGTTCCGTTTGAAAAATTAAATAGCAATAGTGAACTTGAAATTCATAATACTGTTAAGAGAAACTATAACTTTAAAATTTATCATACAGAAATAAAAAATCCAAATTATAGAATAGCAGTAAGCAAATTACGAACAATCTTCCAATCAAAAATGGAAGATACAAAAGCATTCAGAGATCAGAGAGAAAATGTAGAATTTGTGATGCGAATGAAATTGGAGATGAATTTCACTACTTTATGAAATGTACAAATCAAGCTTTCATAAAATTAAGAGTAAACTTTTCGGCTCTGAAATTAGAATGTTTTATTATCTAAAGTATATAATTATTATGTCTGATATGACAATTATTAGAGAGAGTGCCAGATATTGTTTTAAAACATTAGAAACATATAATGAGATTGAAGGAAATATCTAACTGTTCATATTGTACGTTTACTACAAATACACATGTAATATGTTTTTCTTGTTTTATTATATTATTAATTATATGAATTATTTAACTATTACATGGGATTGTCCCCCTGTGGGATTGCAAACCATTCAATAAAGATTAAAACCGAACGGAAACGTCAATCATTGCGAAAATATAGTATGACAATAAGTTGTTAACGAAACATTCATTGGGTGATATAAGTAAGCTGAGTAAATACTACAATAAACCTAAAATGGTTCACGGTAAGTTTTGAGTCGAGAGCTCCAGCACTGTAGCGGGAAAAACATACTTTTAGTAAGAGTAGTATTTCCAACACACTTGAAGAAATTGCGACAGGTGAGAAGACGTGACCGCATGTCTTTTCAAAACACGCAAAGGATTTTGTAACTGAAAACTTTACATTGTGAGATAGCAGAACAAAGAAGTTCTTTGGGTTTCTTTTTGATACTAGCAAAGGATCCTGGAGGAGACTAGTTGAGTCATGTCTCGATTTTCTAATTGCCTCGATTAATACTGACTGCCTTGCTTCGCTCGCTCAGGCTTGCTTCGCTGCGGCAGCACTGAATAATCACGTGTTCGAAAAAGTCAAGAAGTAGAAATAAACTTTAGTCTGTGCGAAAATAAATCAAATTCTAACTAGATAGAAAAAACTTAACTACGAATAACTCTCACTATAGCTGCCCTGCCTTTACTAAAATAAGATATTTTTTATAGTTAATTAATTTAACGCATGAAATTGTTGACTAAAACCGTCGCTTTACAGGACGGAAAATTTCCTTGACAAAGGAATATGAAATTAGTTGTGAAGACCAAGGATATACTTGTCGAGGAAAACTTGTTGATTATTTACATTAAGAATGAAAATATCCAGATTTTCAAAGGAGCACGTACCATATCTTAGATGTAGCCGCTAACTTGAATCGTCACAATTTTCACATGCACTCTGACGAAAGGCCACTACAGTCCGAAACGTCCGTTCCAATTCGTTTCTTTCAATTTGTTTCTACTGAAACCTTAACTTAAGTTCTGACTCTTGTCAGATAAGTCACCTTCGCTCAAAATCTTTCTTCATTGTATAGCCTATAGCCTTTGATGCCGTAAGTTGTTATTGAACATGCCTGTAACTTTATAAGCGAGCTGTCCGATTATGATACAATTTTTTGTCCTCAAAAAATATCTAGTTTATTAAATAAAGCACGTACCATATCTTCGATGTAGAGACCAAATTAAGTAAAAAAAAGTTTGTTATCTTCTTACCGTAAAATTTGATTAAAACGACGTCTGCGTAATTTCACTTAGACTTAGTCTAAAAAGTTTAAAATGAGTTATCACAGCTTTTACTTTAAGTATTAAAGCCATCAAAACAAAACCAAAAATTATCAAAATTTGAGAATTAAGTTTTAAAATTTATTGTTTAGCGTCTTAAAAAATATTTTAAACTAACTTATGTCATATAAATAACCTTTCTTCAAACTTAACTTGGTGACAGCTCAAAAATTACCCGATACGACTATGCGCGCCTAGTGTCTTCAAATCTGAATCATCTCGCCTATGTATAATTTAAATCCGTTTATAACATAGCTGCGATATAACGCGCGCTCTTATTGGTTCAAATCTATGCTTTATTACACCGATAAAGTCATGGTTTTCGCTTGCTTGTTTTGCCGCATGTTTTGCTATATCATAAAAGCATTAGAGCACAACTTTCTATGACTTTTAGGCAAAATAGAGCACTTGTGATGTTTGGAGACACTCGAAACGTTGTAAAATCACTTGCCTGCGGCTCGTGATTTTACAACGTTCTCGTGTCTCTCCCAACATCACGCGTGCTCTATTTCGCCGATAAAGTCATAGAAAGTTGTGCTCTAATGCTTAAATATATCACGCGCGGGGGCTTCTATTTTTACCTGCGGGGCAAAATTAAGCGTCAACAATTTTTATTTTAATTTTGTTTTTCCAAAACACGAAACCATCAAGAGAGAATGGAATTAAAAACAAAAAAATAATTATAAGAAATGCTGACAAACAACAAATTTTAAATGTAAGATTTACCTTCTTTGTTTGTCAACTTTTCTTGTTTTTATTTTAAAAAACTTTTATTATATTTAGCTGAGTCGGTCCCCTGGATCCTATGAAACAGAAAGTTGTGCACGAGTTTTGATACAAAACTACTACAATACTCACTGTCACCATTCGATTTAAAATATTTTAAGTTCGTAGAAAATCATTTAAAAGTTTCAAAAACTGGACGTTTTCGAGCTGATGGTGAGCTACTAAATTAAAGAAAAAACTATTGCTCAATTTTACCATATTCTTAATACCTTCCCACACTCTCCTTGCCTGGTTATCTTAATGCCCTCGGTACTAATCACAGAGTTGATGGATTACACTCGCGTTTTAACACGAAAATGCTTGGCAACAACAAACATCCTAAACTTTTCACCCTCAAAAGGCCTGAAAAAGGGAAAAAAGCGAACTTATTCTGGAAAGAGATCGTTCGTTATGAAACATGCTAGCCTGTAAATTAAATCTAATTTCAAACGGCGCCAAAACAGCCAAAAATTATTCCTTAGTACTTTTCCTCGTGCTTCATTCTCTGAGGAATTATATGCATGAATAAATAGAGAATGTCCTCGCCATCAGCTGCAAGAGTTGCACCAGTCAGCTTGCTGTCACGTTGGTGTGTGGAAAATTGGCCAGTTCAGGCCGCTGTGTATCTCGGGCTAGGAAAAGATCGTTTGCTTCGGACAATGAAATTAAAGTTCGCGAAAATCGTAAGAATATCTTACAAGCCGCCCTGTCTTTGTACATGAAAGAGTTAAACTTAAGTTAAACAATTTACTTTCTTGCTTGGATGCAGGCTATTCAACTCATGTATTAGCCGTTGTGATTACAAGAGAAAGCAGGTTGGCTCGCTCCAGACCCAAGTGATCTCGCCCGGCTGAAGCTGAGCCAATATCTCTCTACCTATTAATGACATTTTTACATTTCAAAGGCACTAAGAAAGTCTGCTAATTATTCTTATAAGTTTAAAATCGAGTCAACTACTTGTAATGGCGAACGAATCTTAGATTTTGTAAGTGGACTGAAATTTATTCTATCTAGTCTGACTTATTCTTCCTCCATAAAACCGAGTTAAACGCCTCTCTCTCGCATGCAAGTGCCTCTCTCAGCGGTCGCCCTTTCAAGCTCTCTCTCTTCGGGGCAAATGGCGTCTCCGGAAAAGTAGTCCTGGTTACGCTGTTTTCGCTTAATATAAACTGAGTTCCTAGGCTAAGGTGGCCGTTTGATAAAAGCAAAGTTGCGAACAAGGAAGGACTGCTCTTACTTGTGACTGAAGCCCTGGGACTCATCTATTTTGTAAATTTGACAAATGTTCTTTTAGTAAAAAGAATTTTTACTGATCAGCCCTGGTATCTGGCTAATTATTTACCTACCCTTCCACTCAAACTAATGTTTAACCCCACTGATTACCCTTAAAATAATCCTAACCATGGGAGAGGTAAGTGAAATGTTATTGACGAGTTTTTCTCTTAAGTTCCTAAAATGAATTGTGCATTAGCTATAAACGGCCAAAAATATTTAGCAAAAATATTTTTTACTGAAAACACAGCACTTTTTGACAGTGCGCTTAGAGTCTTTTTCATTAGCAAGGTGAATTGAAAAGAGCATTTGAAACTTCTGTAATTCAGATAAAACTTCAAAATATAAAAAAATGCGTTTTCTGATTCATTTATTTCCCACACTATCTGATAATCCATGTTAGAGTGTAATATGGCAGCATTTTAAACAGCTGTAAGTTGCAGCAGTGCAGCAATTCGATTGGTTCGTCAACTGTATGTTTAATCATTAATTCATCTGCATACCATTTCACCTGCATAACACTCAAACTTTCTTTCATGAAAACGCGGTCAAGGAGGCCATATCAAGGTGATTTTAACGAGATTTATTACGGCGGGGCAACATGACATTCATGATATGTACAATACCGAAACAACAAGCCTTTTTGAGGCATTACATTAAATCTCTGATCTCTTTTCATTACCATTCAATACCCTTAACGACCTCGGTTTTAAACCAGATAAACAGCAAGCCCACAGGCGCTTTTTTGTTTTCTGGTTTCAGTTTTACAACCCTAATCCTTAAAATTTTACTAAAACAGCTACAAACAGTTCAATAAACGGCCACAAATTCAATAGGTTAATATATCATCATAACTTTAGCTGTATTGTTTGGTCTAAGCCATGTCTGAAGCAAAGCGTTTCATGGAGATGTATAACAGTCAAGCTGCACATCAGTAATGCGTGATTTTAACAACTCGAGATTAAAGTTGAATTGTTTTGAACATCACCGTAAATAGTATGAGAAGTCATTTTAAGTGTTAGGCTTTCTCCAAAGCAACGCGATCGCCCGAAACGTTAGATTCGAGCGCAGCTTATAGCGATGATCAGTTCAACAACTGCAGGAAAACTTTTCAACGGGTATTGCATCAATATGGACGAGTAAAGTTGTAGTCTTAAATTTTTGCCACGAACTAGTTTTTAAGGCAAGAACTGTGCAAATCCATATAATGCTTAGATTGTTGCCGTGAAGAATACAGCTTGCTTGCTCATAAAACCTTATCATATCAATGTCTTTAATTTATTTAAGTTGATTCTGCAGGCCTTGAAAACCAGAAAATCAAGATACTGAGATACGTATACATGTTATCCCTACCAAAGAGATTTTTTGGTAATGTAAAATATTCTTAGGTTTTATGAAAAAAAAATGACCAAAACTGTTCTTCGTTTCATCAGACTTTCTCTGTACTTTATAGCGGTATAAAAACTTTTGGGTCTAAATTAAGTTCTAAAGGTTTGAAAGGACGTCTCTTGGGCCTTAGCAGCTACAACCGAAACGGAATAACTAATACAAATCAGTCGGACACAGATAGCATAGGAAACCTCACTAACACGCGTATATTTTTCTACAACTCATGAATGCAAGGCTGTTAGAAAAATATTTGGTGCTGGCGCCTATGATCTAAAAGTTTTCATAAATCGATTGTTCACATTCGCCTGCCACAAGATAATATAAAAATGAAGAAAGTAATAACGCCGTAACGTAAGCAGCTTTTGGCTTTAAGTTTTGATGGAACGGAAGTAAATTACAAAGGAAAGAGAGTCGAACTTCCTCAGTTCATGTTCCATCGACTACGACACAAATATTCAAGAAATCGTGAGTTACTTCCAATTCTTTATAAGAAATTTGCAGAGTGAATTTACTCTAAATAATGAATCGGCAGTTCAAAAGACAAGAAGGTTTTATAGACGAAGTCTGCCTTTTAACGACAAGTAGTAGTGAAAATATTTCGCTATTTTATGCAAAGTATCCTTATCAAAGGAAAAAACTAGGTTTTAATATCAAAACAAAATGTTAATTTCACTAACTTTGCTTTAAGACCAGATTCCAAGTACCAGGTAACCACTTAAAAGATTACTACGTCTTCCCAACACATGATTCCCAAACTTTAAGGCTTTGACATTATTTAACTTACACTAAAAGTATACATTTTATTAGTTTCCCCGATGATTTTACACGAGTTCGTTTGTTTGAAGGCTCCAGAGGATTTGAATTTATTGCCATATTGGTCAATGAAGTCTGTGCGGTAGACTCTCTCAAGGACAATTCCAACATATGACCTGATATCGAACAAACTGATGAACCATTTTCACACTAAAATATTCAGTTTTCGTTTTGAATACAAATAGCTGATTATCTTTACAAATACAGAAAATTACTAAGCTCTTTCCTTCTAATCTTTAAACAATTTTTTTCAACCAAATTGTTCTATGTATGTAACTACAGTTGCATTATCATTTTAACGGTGTTTTAAAATGTTCTAGTCGTGTTTCTTTTAGTCATCAATGGAGAAAATCAGACGTCTGTCACCACAGTAAAATAATAGAGTTAGAATAATGTATGTTTTCTTGCAGATGACAGTAAGACTTACCGGCGTTTGGTGAGCCAGCGAATAATGGTTTAGTTTATCAATCAATCAATTAGATTCGAATTTATATTAACGTTGTAATGTTTTTCAATTTCTGAAAGTAATTGAATATGTTTCACGAATGACTGCATCACAAAGGCTCGTAAGCTCCGTTATCGTACCTGGATAAAGTCTTCAGATGCCTCTGAGGTCTTCTCATGTCTAAGTTTTCTTCTTCTCCTTCTAGAGCCGGTAGTCGCCATGTTTGATTCGGACCAGGCTTTAGAGCGATAGTCGAAGTCAAGTTTGTGTGACGTAAGAATACTTCGACCGAGAGAGGCTGGGAGAATTTACTACCAAAATTTTGCGTAATGAAAAATAAATGAAAATATTTTCTCTTTGATTGAATTTTATTCTGATTAACTTTTGTTGAACAAATACAATTGACACTTATGAAAACCTGTCTTCAAAACTGAGCGAGAAAGGAAACGAACGGTAATGGCTGTGGGCGGTGTAGATTATTCTGGCAGGTCAAAATTAAAATATATCAATAAAACATTTGCACATTGTTCAATATTAGCCGTTGAATCTTTCACCAAAACTTTTTGCCAATTTTGCAATTGTATTTCACATTTAAAAATGCTTCAGTTTAGTAGTATCATAGCTATGCTATAATATAATAGCTAATATAGCTATCAAAACATTTGGTGCTATTATTATCCTGCCAATTAATTACCGCAGTACATACTCGGATGTCTTCGAGTGGAATTCTTCACTGTTATTGTACGTTCCAGTAAGAATATCATACATGAAACCAACTCAACAAATATTCGAGAACAATTATAACTTGTTTATGTATAACGAAAAGGTAGTAAATCTCTTATAGAAAGCCGAAGAAAAAAGTACTGAGCAACAGGTAAATTACACGACTCCAAGGATATATTTTTGAAAATCGCTGTAAGAGTCTAAGAGTAATAAATGGGAGGCTGCAACGGTGTTCCAATAGAAACACCGACGCATTCACTCTGACAAAGGACTACAGTCCAAAACCTCAGACTCAATCCACATTCTTTACTGGCCACCACAATGTAAAATTTACTGTAAGAGTAAGCCGAATGTAAAAGGTGCAAACAGAAGCTGATAAATCCTTTCATCAAACCGCCAACCCAATTTTTCAAAATCTATATTCAACTAGTAAAATGATTAACAGTTGACCAAATTGAAACTGATGAGTAATATCTATTACTATCTAGAACTTTAATTCATTTGATTCCGGATGGTTCACTCATTGGACAATAATGACTCAGGAGTCAGATATAAGTTATTAGACTACGCTTCTACGTGCAGTACCGATCATCTTGTCTCGTAAGTTGAATGAAAAAATTTACACACGAATTGAGCGTTGACAAGAGAATCCTTTCATTAATTCAGCGGACATGATCTAATTCATGGTATAATCTTACACTGCCAGGTATATTTTACATGTATTACGATTACATGAACAAATTTGCTTATAAATAAATGCTAAACCTTTTACCTTCCCTTGGACGGGACACCTCGCAGCTCCTACGTACCAGAACCTTTCTCTGACACCGTAACAATAACAAAATTAGTCACTTTGGCGGAAAAACTGAAATCACGAATTCTATCAAACCATGACAGAAGGTTTTTTATCGTGGATGAAAAGCACAGATTTTACAAAGTAAGTGCAACCACAGTTTTATACTAATGCCATATAATCCTTTGGCAGCATTATTCTGTCCAGATTTCTACCTTACAGTGGTGAAGCTGTTTGCGTGTCCCACTGACCCTCAAATAGCTAGATCGGCTGGTTTCTCAGACTCCTGGTAGGGTCATTCATGCCGAGAAGGGACCAGCGAAAGAGTGATCCAACTAACCCCCAGACCAGAAGTCGCACTCCCGTAAAACCAAATACCATGGAACCTGTATTTAAAAGCGGTCACCCTCGGGGATTTCGCAAGTGACTGTTTGATACAGGTCTTATAGAAGATCGCCAGACCAACTGAGAATACTGTTGACACTTTCAGTGATTAAGGAAGTTCGACTAAGGAGATAAGCAAAACTTGAAGACTTTGACATGTTACCGAATAAAAATTTAGTAATATATTGTCTTATTTTTGCCGTAGTGACTTGTCACTGACAGTTTAATACAGTTTCCAAAAATGAAAAATTAAGTTTGGAACTGTGGAAAAGGTGACCGCGTCAGCTTAACAGAGGTGACTGTTCAATAAAGGTCATCACTTTCAAGAATTATGCAATTTTCGGGACTTTGCCACATGACCGCCTTACAAAGGGGACCGCTTAAAGTATGCTCTACTGTATCAGTATGCGGTCGCTCCTAATAGTAACGTGCGGAAGACAAATCCACCTGGAACCTGTCGCACTGAGAAAGCCAACGGTAAGAGAAGTAACATTGCCCACGCAGGACGAGAAATAAGTTTCTAAGACAAGACATGCAGGGATATTGTAATATTACAATGACGTGGGCCCTTCAAGGGGACGAGGAAAATGGCAAGACCAAAATCAATATATAGAAGAACTATAACGAAAGCTAAAGAAGCTCACCTGTAACCTGTATATTCCTAACCTACCTAATACTTTAGAGCCTAACGGACTCAATAAACGAGATAAAACCTTCTAGTTTTTTTCCCCAAGGCAGTGTTTTATTGTCTAACATGTAGCGACATTTCCGTTTTAATTTATCAAGTATAAATAAAAATCCAAGTTGTAATCTTTCAAAATATACCCTGCCATTTTTTTAAAAATATATTTCTCTATACAACGTACTGGATGTTTCACTTAACAGTTCTTAAATTAATATAATTAACTATTCAGCAATAGAGTAAGTAAGATGAGGTGCGATATGTTGCGGCTGAGCGGACGGTGTAGAGAAACACTGTGGGAACCTATGAGGCAATTTATATCTCTACAATGCTTGTGCAGATGAAAGCGTTTGCGCGTTAGTAACAAATACTTGCAGCCACTGAAGACCATTGCATGCTTTCTTGTTATAATCTTTCACTTGTTGACTATACTTACTGATTACAAATTTTTTCGGTTTTTATAAAATATTGCAATTTAACAAACAAACTGCATGCCCAGTACATTTTTTGACAAAAACAAGATGCAAAGTATTTCAGCAAATGCAAACATTTTCCTTTATTTTGTTTACTTTTGACTAAGTATGGATTTTTCTTTAATTTTAAAGGGTTTGTCTGGCGTTGATAAATTGTCGATGATACTAAAATGAATTACTTTCGATTATCAACCTACTTTTTATTGCCCATTGTTTATATTCACAATGTAAATATAGTATTTATGATTTCAGATTCGGCGAGTAATAATATTGACTATTGAAGTGTCAAGTCATTTCTAGCTGGCAGAAGGCCTAATTTACACATCAGTAACAGACAGACACACAACAACGTCAGTGACCAAGTGCTTACGGTTTCCAGAACCGCGGAGTTGGAAGGGAAGGAGGACCGTTACCTTCCCCCCCTCCCCCCAATCCATAATTTTGCCGCAATTGCTTTAAAGAGTCTTTATAAAAATTGACTGAACGAACATGAAAAGTTGACCTAGTGTTTATAAAACGTTTCAACTTGTTTTAAATGCAATTTAAACTTTTGAAACCACAGTACATAATATTTTTAAACAAAGTTAAGCTTTCGATTCTAACTACAACCTTGATCACAATGACTGCAGTCACGCTGTCGTGGTTTTTTAAACCGAATGCTTAACTTTGTTTAAAGGATATTATGTTCTGTGTTTTCAAAAGTTTAAATTGCATTAATTTAAAATATATTAATTCCACCAGTACAGATGAGCCTTCCTACTACATTTCACCCGATATAAAATGAGGACCATATTTTTACTATTATAATTTTAAATGTATTTCTAGGGATTCTAGAAGTTCAAATTTTCCGAAAACACAGATTTTGAGTTCCGGTTTCAGGGCGCATGTGTGTCAGTTATGACGGCCAAAAGCAAAACTGCGGATCATTTCCATGGGATTATTCAATTTTCTAAGAAAATTAGGTAAAGCAAAGACATTTTTCTTAAAAGAACAACAAACTTTATAGCCACTGGCTAATTTTAGGATTTCTTTTTATTTAAATAACTGAAAAAAATTTTCTTCGGATTTCTTACAAGTTACTGTAAGATTATAAAACATTTGAAGCTTTCTACAGCACGGACGGCATATCCACTGTGGTAGGCCGTTACTGTGGTTCGCTTCGGCATTCCCAAGTACCTTTTCTAAAAACTTTATTTCTTTTTTTTTATTGTTTTGATTAAAAAATGACACGGGATGATCTATAATTTTGGAACAGGTCCGACAGATTTAGATCTGGGGTCGTTTGCAACCTTTGTTGGCGTTCTTTCAGCCATTTTACTTGTAACTTAAATTGTATTTCGCGAGCAAAGATGTCAAATTGCTCAGCTGTTATCTGCTTACTTCCGGTTAACAAAGCGGCCAATCCAACTGGGTTCTCAAATAGATAATCCCAGGAGGCCGTTTCTTGACGCTGGTCAGAAGGAACGAGGGCTCTGGGAACGAGATTGACTTCAGACGATTTTGCAATTCTCAACTGAGTTATGACGTCACTTTTGTTAGAAGCGGTACTCATATCATGACAGTTCATAACAGCACGTACAAGTCTCATCGATTCAGAAATTTTAGATAGATAGGCACAGTTTGAGTAGTAGGAAGCGTAGTTATCTTAAGTTAGAAAACGATACAAAAGCGAGATTTTCATGGCATGATACACAGGGTTCCCAAAAGCCAAGATTAGTTTTGAGTTCCACGTACGCTGTGTGCATCCAGCGCGTCACGTACATCGATGATAAATACCGCTGATCATACTGACTGCTTGCTCACAGAATGACAGACAGATGCAGAGGATCTAGGAGACACAAAATCGAGATTTTTCATGGCATAGAACACACAGGGTTCCCAAAAGCCAAGATTAGCGTTGCTGCTCGACTACGGCTCGCAGCAAATATGTGTACTGTTCACTCGTCTAAAGCAATATTTTTTTTACATTTTTGTATGGAGATAACTTTCCAAATAAGTCAACGAATTCGATTCTAATTTGGCAGAATGAAAACAGCCAACCAGCACCTAAAAACTCATAAGTGAAATCTAGTCCTTGTAAAAATCAGACATATTATTTGAAGGTGAATAAACGTTGCGTGTGTGTGTAGTATTTAAAAAACCCTACTTATTTCTAAGTCAAGATTATCCCTAACTATACCAACTTTTAAGCGAATCGAAAAAAAAATCCTTGTAACGTTCAGTTTTGAAGTCACAGACCAAATTCCGGAACAAATCAGTTCTCTTCAAGCAACATTTACCTGGGTCTTGCCTCTGCGCTTTAGCAAAAATTTTACAAGAGTAAACACAACAGCAAACTAATCACGGCTTTTGGGAACCCTTGTGCGTTATATACCATGAAAAATCTGGATTTTGTGTCTCCTGTGTCTGTCATTTTGTGAGCATTTCCAGAGCAAACAGTCAGTATGATCAGCGTTATTCATTACTGCTGTACGTGACCTGCTGCATGCACACAGTGCACGTGGGACTTTTGTCTTCTAATAAACAAGTCAAAAACTATAATAAATTTTGTGAATACGGAATGCGAAGTCATCTTTTGAAGAAATTTGTGAAAGCAAGTTTTATCCCAAATCTTTTATGGAGCGCTGTCAACGATTATTTTGATCGTATTTGCACAAAGTTTTTGTTCAAAGCAGACTCATGTTGACAGTCTGACATACCAAAGCGGATGGCTCACCGAGCCGTGATGATTTTTGACCGATAAAAAGTAACAAATTCTGCCTTCTCAGTCTATGCTCGCCTCAGAAAAAGTCAAGCAATTATTGCCATACTTGTTTTCTAACTTAACATAACAGCGATTCCTACTAATCCAAGGCCCAAACAGTGCCGCTTGCAGCATTCCCCTTTCTATTAGAAACTACTAATTTGAAATTTTATTTGAGAGATCTTGGCATAACCAGAGGGGTCTGGGGAAGAACCGTCGACGGGAGATCCTGAACTCGAACCCGGACCCCAAAGAGGACGGAAGCATGGGTAGTAACTATGCCTCCATCCTGACTTCTCGAAAATGTGCGTATTACGTACACACCATTTACTAATGCAAATTTTTGTTCTCCCCAGTCCTCTGTGGGGGCAAAAAACTGCAAATCTAGTGAATTAATAAGACAAAATGTGACCGAGTAACAATATTTTGCCTTCACAGAGGCCTGAAACTGGCAAAAATTTGTATTAGTGAACTGGCGTATTGGGGAACCTACTATGTGTTCTATCATACTTTATTCTAGAGTTACTTGCAATGATCCTTGAATTGTTAAATTTCTTATTTACCAACGGGCTGAATCACTTCATTAATTTTATCAAGAACTAGAAAATTATTTTAAGAGATGGACTGAAGTTGTTTTTATATGTTAATGCTGCTTTAGCACATGGTCGTTGCTTTTCACCACACTGTTAGAAAATCTTTAAATTTAAGTATTTCGTTTGTTCAACTGCCCAACTCCAAAGGAGCAGTGCGGCCATTTCTCGATTTTCAATGTGGAAGACATTTCTTTTTTGCTGGTCGTAGATTTGTCACTCTGACAAAAACTGGGCTTCTTGAAAACGAGTCATGTAAGCGGTTTATATTATACAAGGGCGCCCTAGAATTATGTGGAGACTAAGGACAAATTTAACTCTTGCTGTGAAAGTTTTCTCATTACACAGAATGAGTAAGTAATACATGTTTACTTTTCGTTTTCCACGTCCGCGTATCGATTACTTACAGAACTAGGAATTTTATATAAAACAATTGTTGTCTAAGCCTTAATCAATGAAATATATGCGTTAGATTCTTCAATTATCTAAAGCTATAATTTTTAAAGCGGATTTTAAATTGTATTTTTACTACCTAATTTCATGCAGATATATTTGTTAATGTTATTTCTTTTTCACAAAAAAAGTTGCTCATTATTTAATTTCCCTTTGAAAGCGTTTGGGTTAAAAATTGCTAACCGATATATGAACAGAAAGCAATTTTCATCTATCGATTCTGATGGCTTTTATCTGAATCTTGCATTGATCAACAAATAAATTTTAGTAATGATCTAAAAACATTTCCTGCGAACAATGCTTGGCCCGGAGTCACCGTATTCCTCAATTGTAATGTACTGATTCTCAAACGTTGAGAGCGACGCAAGGATCGATCCACCGACCCATGACGCAATGCGCCGTTCTTCCGGAGCACGAATCTTTTTTATCTTCGGGTTAAGCTTCTGCAGTTCTCGTTGAAGCCTGGGTACTAGTCCGGGCAGCATTGTGGTCCCCCCTGACAGTACAACACTTCGGTGACACATATCTTGCAGATCCATATCAGACCTAATAAAAACAAAAAAAAAACTTCAATAGTAGATGACACAAGTTTGATTTAACCTCAAGGACACAGTGTAGGTCTTACTGTGAACCTCTGCCAAGACAGTCGAAGCGCAATGCGAGTGCGAAATACCTGCGAAACTAATTACAAGCACAGATAACTTCCAAGAACGAAATACTTGTAGCTGATGAAAATGGCACTAAGGTCGGACACGTTGGTAGGGAGCAGATATTGCCTCTTGAATTGACCCCTTGAATCTGACTGGTAGCAGCCGCTGGCAGTTGTTCCATCCTTATCTAGTTGTTCCCCATCCGAACAGCATAGCTAACAAACAGGCTCGGGTTTTCCCAATGAGATAATTATAAGCCGTAAAAACGTATATAATGCATTGTAGAAAATATTACTTTTAAGTTAAACACCGTCGCAGAAGAAATCAAACTACTGAGTTGTGTGTGCCAAGAAAGTGAGTAAGTCTCATTTCTTTGGTTTTATAATACGAGATAAAACCACAAATCCAAAACCATAAATAAAAGGAAAATTTAGCCCTGATTATTTTATACATTCTGTATAAATAAAGATAGGATTTTCTAGATTATGAAATCAAATAAACAGATTTTGCTTTGTCAAGAAGGGAATTAAAAGAAACAAGAGATAAAATAGCTTCTAATTGCAAATAAAACGGAAGACGACCATCATCATTTGTTTCCGGGAAACAAATTTACCTCTTAATGGCTTCCATGACCATCTTCGGTAGTGGCAATTGTGACGCAATGGTATCATTTGCCGATAGAAGACAATCGGGTTCAAACAGCGGTTCAACCGAGCTGATTAGCTCTGAACTAACTTCCACCATTTGACCATCAGGTAGAGTGAAGTACTTCGGCTGTGTGGCACCAGTCTGATATCTGTTAAACTCCTCAGAATAATCTTGAATAAGAATGAAATAACACCATTAGGTTAAAGCTAAACTATATGTGATTTTGGGAATATGTTTTAATAAACTAATTTTTAGCATTGTAAAGAATATTTCTAAGCAACTTGTCTACGTAGTAAATGTATATTTGTAAAGTTGGGGCGAAGTGACTTTAACGCGGGGCGAAACACGATATGAATGGAGCAAAACAACTTGGAGCTAAACACCCATGGCCGGGGCGAAATGACTTGTATTTTTTAAAACATGAAGCCAATGTTGTTTTAACGTAGCTAAACGGAGATAAAGTAAATTCAATGAGAGTAATACAATAACGGACTTGAACAAAGGAACAATGGCAAGCAACAGGACAAAACTGTGCAAAAGACTGACAATGCTCAACAAAAAAACAAGAAAAAAAGAAATGAAAACTATGTAAATATATTTGTCCTGCTCAGGGCTTTCAGAATGTTTTGAGGTAAACGGTTACTCCAAAAAGTAGGCGGCTGTGAGCAAAGATGAACCAGATGTGACACCCATCATCTCATGAACATTTTAAGGGATTATGTTAACCAAATCAAATGCAACTCCAAAACAAAGTACTCTTATATTTAATTAAAGTTCGATCTGGGCAATGGAAAGAAAATAATTGATTCCAAGGATTTAGAAGAATTCATTTTATTGCAAACACTGAGGTGAACGCGGCATCATTTGACAAAATTGCCAAATTGTTGGACTTTTTACACCTAACATCAGGAAAAAGTAGCCGGCGATGAAACGTGAAGTAGCCGGCGGAGCTCCGTTGGTCGCCGGCTTCTTCTGAAAGCTCTGCCTGCTGCTTGCCATTGTTCTTTTGTTCAAGTCCGTTATTGTATTACTCTCACTGAATGTTTTTGACTATTTAGATCTTAAGTTTTGACATATTCGCATTTCTAACCTGATGATGGTGCATGTTGCACCGAAACGTAGTTCACTAATTTAACATTTATAGTAAAATGTTCATTAGTATCTATTCTTATAAGGTAAATTCAGTCTTGATAACTAACCCTGTGCAACAAAAGCCATTGTTTCCTTCATCGTATTAACAAGTTGCCACTCAGATGATGAAACAAAGTTTAAACCTTTGTTATCTCTTAACAACAGTCTGAAGTTTTCAGTTAATTGTTGGCCGGCGATATCCAGCTGCTGAGCTGTGTAGGATAACGTGTGTCCTTCATATACAACTGCAGCCTCTGTCACTGAGAAACCCGAAGACACACTCACTCCTGAAGTCATTCCAGATGCATAAAGCCCAAGTGAAAGTTGATCAGCCAGATACATGGCAGGGACGCTAAGATGCTCGAATAGAATCTGAAGCAAATACAAAAGTTTCAAATCGAGACTCAAACTAATGCATTTAGAGATACAATTTGGGGTGTTCATACCTTCCATTGTACTATGAAATAAACCATTGTTCCATTTTTACCGAGGGTAGTGAAGTATTAGAATGGTTGTAGAGGAGTAAAATGGTGTTAACAAAAGGCATTGTATTGTAGCCAATCACGTAGGGTAAAAATATGGAAGTAAATTTGGGACTAAATTGATTCGTCGGGGTTGAGTGATCGAATCGTCGATGTT
>ERZ1740055.47-NODE-47-length-17876-cov-6.916335_pt1 | contig 17876 bp, 10 predicted proteins | sample MGYA00581747_ERZ1740055 | MGnify/ENA primary metagenome ERZ1740055 (study PRJEB43018, sample SAMN04849739) | marine metagenome | isolation source: floating plastic debris | place: Pacific Ocean | collected 2008-08-28 | study: EMG produced TPA metagenomics assembly...
GGTTCGATTCCCGCCAAGGGCTTAAAAATTGTTTTCTCTTCTTTCATTCTTAATAAGATTAGTACTGGTCAATTGGTAGTATATAGGTACGTTTAGTTTAGTTATCTAAAACACAACTTTTTCAAGTGGATTACATTAAAAGGTGACAGAAATTTTTTAAAAACGGTTTGAGAAAAAACAAATTTTAAATGTAGTTGAGGTTTTCATAAGTTTTGTTTATCATTTTGCTAAGCGTAAGAAAAGACAGCTGTTTTTAATAATTCCAAAACGTGTCGACTAGCTCGACAAAATATCTTCTTTTTTTGAAATACGATTCAAACATTTAAATGATTTTGACAGTTTTTATAGTGACTTTAGAACTCACTAGAAGCTTACTGTAAAGTATGTTTTGCCATTCTTTCATTACTCGAAAATATCTAGTGTTAAGTTTAATAATTTATTATAAATCAAGAAAATCATCGTATTTAAAAGCAGCCCAGTAATATAAACACTTCCGAGTGCTAAACTAAAACCGATTTTGAGGGATTCATACCGAGGTTTTATGTGCATGTTTACAATAGTTTCATAAACAAACCATTTTTTTATCGTAAAGCCAGCCTTTAACAATCCACTCGGCCATCAGCCGGATTTTCGTTCTGTAGACTGTATGTGTTAAACTTGTTTTCTTGTTTCTAACGTCATTTCTGCATCATAAGATACTTGGATGGCATTCATAAATAAACAGTTTTGTTTTTTCAGGACAGTTTTCCAGATAATGAATTTCATAATGTGCAAAATAATTTAGCCAGTCATAATATAATGAATAAATGGTTAGTTTTGATAGGTTAATATTTGCTTGCTAGTCGTACGGTTTTATCACATGAAGTTAGTTCTTAATTATAAGCCGCTTTTGAGAGCTTCGACAGTTATCTGAAAAGCCACAAGACATGGATTATTATTAAAGCAATTTTGTTATCTGTTCACAAGTAGTACTGAGTGCTTTCGTATTTATTTTGCTATCCTGGAAAATAACATAAAACTTGAAAGTTCTTTTAAAATTCCAATATTAATTTTGGTATATACACGAACGTACATACCCATTTACATCGTTTATATTTTGTTCTGAAAAAAATGTGACTCAACAACAGAGGAACGGCAATACTTGTACTTCTAGCTACATATTTTGGAGAAAAATTGCTCAGTAATGTTGGAGAAACAGTGCACAGCATTTTCGGCCAAAATTGCATTCTGTCAGTTCCTATAGCGATGCAGTGGCTGCGGAGTTTAAAAAAAAGAAAGGTTTTGGGAAGTTAAAAGAGACTTGACTTATCAAAAATATTGTTATGATTGGACGTGCATTTCAGCCACGACAGCATCACAAGAAAGATAAGCTACTGACTAAAATAGCAAAGAAAATAGTTCTTATCTCTGTTGAACATTTGACATTTCCATTAGATTTTAGAATCCTTATTTTTAAGCGCCAACCACAGAAAGCTTGCTTACTTTGTTACCAATGATATTGTGGAAAAATAGAAATCTATAAATCAGGTTGTTACATTTGACTCCGATAAATTACTTATTCGTAAATTATATTCATTTCTTCGGCTGAAGACAAAATAAAAAGGAAAAAACATCATGCAGAGATTTGAAACTCGGTATAAATTATGGTTACTGGGTCAACTTTCAAGCTGTGAAATTAAACACACAAATTAGTGAGAGACTAAACATTGATTTAAATTTGTGACCGCAACAATTCGAAATCAATTTACACATAATTTGTCCCAGACAATTGCAGAAAGATTTTAAAGGTTTTCTAGTGGCGTGGAAAAGTGAAGTGCCCCTATCATTTCACCACGTGTGCTAGCATTTAGTATCAAAACACAGCTGTATTCGAGTCCTTTGAACGTGACCATTTTTAGCGTCGACCACCCAGTTTACTTAGAATAAGATAAAGTTTGTTACAGCAAGGCTCTTATAAGTACATACTGCACAGCATAATAGAGATATCTACATAATTCATACACGGGTATTTTTTACCCTAGCCCGGCAGCAGAAAGTAAAGAAGTTTCACCAAGGGGAAGTCAAACCAACTAACTCATAGCAACCCACAGACAAAACGAGCTCAAATTTTGAAAAAAAAAACAATCCGTTTTCTCTCTTCTCATTCTAAAATAACTATTTGTATCAGAGTCGCTTCACTCCAGAATTGTTGATTACTAAACTCAACAAGAGCCGGAAATGAACCAAATTCAAATTGTTAAATCAAAATTTTCAATAATAGAAACGCATGCAAAGAGACGACAACCGGGCTCAAACTACCAGACTTAACAATTTCGAATCGCAATATTAAGGATATAACAGGCGAAACAATTTCAGATTCAAATACAGCTTTTCGAGCGGTACAGCCAACATTTACAACAAAAACAAAAAAAAGACAATACATATTAATTTTCCATCTGAACGCTATTGTACTACTGAACAATCTAAAAGCAATTAATGATTCAGAATGAAGTAGAAAGCTTTAAATCGAAAGAGACCCTGCTATTTTACACTTAAGCACAATGGTCGTTTTTGCTAATTGCACTCTTCAAATCCCAGTAAATGCGCCACAGGGAGTTGGCAGTATAGAATGGATTTACTTGGTTTTAAATAGCTTTTGTTCACACAAATTACAGTTTTGTTTGCAAGACAAACTATATTTTAAGATATGAGTCTAGTCCGGAAATGTAGAATCTAGTTTAGTACCTTTTTGAAACCAAAATATTTTATGAAAAAGATCTTTCAGTTGGCTTGACTTACCACTGGCTGATTTCCGCTGCAGCTGGCTGTGGTTGGCGAGTTTTTTTATAGTTTAAATACAACAAACAACAGTTTCAACTTCGAACGTTTTCTCTCGGCTTGTTTAGTTTCAAGAAATATAAAATTAATGGTAATCATTTAAAACGTTTGATATACAAAACATTAGCCTTTAGAGAAATTAAAAAAAAGGGCTCTGGTTGTAGTTGAAATGATAGCGCTAACCTGACCACTCTGTCAAAACTAGGCCAGAATAGGCTGCAAATTTAATTAAAGAATTCTTTCAACTGCTTAAGTGGCTCGTGAGCGCGGATCATCAACATGAAGTACGCACTCATATTGGTTTCTCGTGAACCTAAAAGCAGAACTTTAACATATATATAGAGTTGATACCGTAGAAAGTTTTTGGCAGAATGACGCGTGGTCCATTTTAACTCGTGATAACACAAGATATTTTTTTCACTTTAAAATGTTTTTGTTTGCTCGGAATGTTGTCTTTGTAGTTTAGGTTTTGACAGGGCATTATCTTAAACTAACTGAAATCCGAGAGGTTATTTTATGTCTGATTTTTTAAGACATTTAGAGTGCTGTCTTAACTTGTAGCACAGCCATTACATTTCCATTGAAACCAATCTCTCTCTAATGGCCTCAGTTATTATTTTCGCGGAGACGGAAGATGCTTTTTTTTCTGGGACAATATTTTAATAATGAGCAAAGCTGATAAGAAACTTTAAGAATGCAGCTGTGCTTGGCGTTAAAACTGAACAGTGAATTCTGCTATTGATGAAATTTGGTTTTTCAATCATTACAGATTTCTAAATAGAGTACTCAGAAAGACAATGGAGCGCGCTGATAATGTCAGAGGCATTATCGTTTGGAAATCTTAACAAACAGGAAACTGAGGCATTTAACATAAAATGCTAACATTAAGAACTCTTGGGGTATCTCAAGCAGAATTAAACTACCATTAAAAGATATTCGTACATATGAAGTTGATGAGCTACAAAGTAACTTAGAGTACTAACCTTTATTGTACAAATCATTTCCCTTGGTCCACTTCCGTTGTCCCATGTACACGAAAGGTGTCGGCCATTGTTTTTGTTCGAGTCACAACGCTGTGGAACTGATTTTGCCCCAAAATACATTCCATCCCAAGGAAACGAGCCCATTCATAGTTAATCTCGTATTGGCCCAATGTCACGGTGGATAGATGTTTTTAAAAAAAGAGGTGTAAAGGGAGGGGCAGATAAACTGCGTTAAAGAAGTGTTTCACAATCATATTAAGTCCCTGAATAAAAGCCATTATAATGAGGCTTAATGAGCCGCTTTGTACGCGATGAACGATGTACAGTAATTTGTAATCTGCTTGAACAGTAGAATTGCATTTTGAGATGGTCAAATCCGATATCTTGATAGATTGATAGAGGCTGTAATAGAAATTAAGGAAAGCTTACTTAGGTATAAGCCGTGAATTCCGCTTGTTGAATTTCACTCAAGCTGGTTTTGATTTGAGAGACCGCTCATTAGATCACCGAACAACCTAAAAGAAACAACAAACTTGTATAATGTTTTTTTCTTCGATTTTATTTAATATATTTTACATATAGTTTTGTAGAAAACTTAAAAAAAAAATAAAAAAACATTAGTAACAGAACATAGTTTTCTTCTAAAATCTGAACTTACAATCACTGATAAATTTAAACAGCCGTGTTTTCAACGCTGTGCGTCGACTCCTTGGTCCAAATCTCGCCTGCTTCAGGCGTATTGATACATATTATATGTTCAATAAATAGACCCAAAGGCTGATCTAGAGTACTAACTTTTAAAATTAGTTTTCATGGATTAAATTTTGTTTTCCTAAAGGAAGTAATTTTATTAAAGACTGTAGCTTCCTCTTCAATTGGTGAAGCGTCAAGACATTATCGCCCTAGAGTTAACCTTTGAGTCAAACTGTACAATAAATTTATCACTCCAACTCTGTCAGAGGTTATAATCTTGTTCAATATATTATGATACATTTCGTCTAGTCCTAATCGAAGATTATACTTAATTAGGATAGAAACCCTTATGAAACCAATTCATCAATAAGGCCGTAAACTTTAATAAAACTCAAATTTTTCGATCGAGCACTCGAACCATTCAAGAGTGCCACTTCCGCGCGGCAAAGAAAATTTACGTTTTATCTATATTGCTTCCAAACTCTTGACATCTAAACTCTACACTTAAAATCTCCAAACACAAAATTATTGCCTCAAGTACTGCACTCAAAACAAGAAAAACTTCTAGTTAGAATATATTGAATATTATGTCCATTGCAATATCATTTCTTTGGCCATATGTCTGTGTCCCGAAGACTTTTATATTATTGTTGGGAATCAGTATGTCTATTGATAGGAAGGTACTTGTAACTTTGGGCTCAAGCAAAAGTAACCACATCGAGCAGCGTAAGAAGCAGGAGCGTAACTTAATGGAGTAACTGGTAATGCAGATAGTCCTAAGTCTTCGTACTGCTTTCGATCGTCGCGTACCAAAACCCTCACAGCAACTTTTTTGGCAGCACTCGGAGGACAGATCTCGGAGGCCAGTTGTCGTCGTTTTGTTTTGTATCGCCTGTTTTGGAACCAAATTTTAACTTGGGTTTCAGTCAGTTTTAAAGCTCCTGCTAGTTCTGCTCTTTCAGGGCCTGATAGATATTTTTGATGGCTAAACCTCCGTTCTAGTTCAAACACTTGCGCGTGTGAAAAGGCAGCTCTGGATCGCTTCTTACGTGGTTTTGAGTCTTGTATTTGATTTGATGGCGAGGAGCTGTAATCATCTGGCTCTTCTTTTTCCGCTGTGAAAAAATAACCGCCATAAATTAAACTGGAAGATCGCCTTAATTGAGGGGCGTTTTACAAACTACACACTCAGCATTTAACGCCTCAAGACCACCAACAGTTTGGAACTGCACAACAAACAGAAAAATCACGCACTCACCATCAGACTTTGATCGGCTGTCCGATCTATGACTTGCTGGACTTTCCTCCAAGCGTCTGTCACTTAAAGCTGTTTGTGGGCTGACAACAGGCTGCTGAGAACATGGATAACGTGTACAAGCACTGGATTGTGGTAAAGTTGGAAGGCACGGAGATGTTGTCTGCATATATTGCGGTGGAGCCAGAAAAGACACGGGTAAGATAGGACGTTCATAAGTGTACCTTGAGTCCCAGATAGAGTTGCTATTCTGTGAGCTATGCTCTCTGTTTAGGATGTCCGAGATTGAAAAAGGAGTTACAGATGGCCTGCCTTCTTCGCTCATTTTCCTTTAAAAAGCAGCCCTTGTATGAATAATATTGTTACCTCTCGAACGCAGTACAGCACTGTCTCAAATCTCCCGTCGCTGTCCGATAAGAAACCAGATACCGCCCGTTGCTCTGTGACAGTGCTTTTCTAAATACAGCACTTGGGGGGCCTGCAGGAATTTTACAATGTCATTATTCATTGATAAAGATTTAAAAGTCGACATTAATCGCTTATTGGTCTAAGTTCTCGTATCACTTAGTAGCTGGTGATGAGAAAATCAAGCCAATTCTCGTCTCTGATTGGCCCTCGCAATCATTTGCGTAGACTGTTGACACTGCATTAAAAAGCGTTGACACAATGTAATTAAGAAAAATACATCCTCTCAATTACCAAACTATACTGCACAGAGGTGACCCACATCTTTTCTGAAAACAGCCTTTGTTTAGGCTTCACCAAACGACCGTTCTCGTATTTTTACCGACTGCTAGGAAAGGTTTAGAACTTAATTTCAAGAGCTCGACACATTTTTATCCAGAGGTGACAGTGAAATGGTTCAGGATGTTTTTAAGAATAAAACATTCAAAGTTTGTTCGCTGTGATGACCACATAAAAACAAAATAGTTTTTTTATTTCCAATTTCGATTCGCGTCAAACGCGTCAATTCAAACATATTAACGATAGAATTTTTAAGAATGACAAGTTTGCGTGGGAAAGCGAGAGATGCGTTAGACCGAGAGTTATGTTTTTCTCGACAGTGCTTGTAGAAAGCTCTTTTACTGATAATGGTTTAACAGCTAACGCCAATCACATCGTTCATTTCGCAAGCGTCTTAATTCGTTTATTGTTTTCTTATTGTCAGCTTATGTGTCTTAATGATTGCACTGATTGACATGAATAGAATGCAGAGCGCGCCAGATGGTGCTCTCGCTTTGTTCGTAATGTTTGCTCGGCCTTTTAAACATTTCAATTCAATGGTAACCTTCACTGAATTTTTATTCTTCTCTTCTGTTTCGCCTCTCAGCGGAAGCTTGTTGGAAGTGTTTCTCGAGAAGACAGTAATAATCAACATGATAATGTTGAAACATTCAAAAGCTTTACCGGGGAGTGGAATGCTTTCAATCAACTCGATTGAAAAACACACATATAGCGTATGTCCAATTATGGTACTTCTAAGAGTTTTCTATTTACCGACGTAGTTGTTAAATGTAGCTTTGCCATTGCTTATTCGGTTTGTTTTGCTACGAATGAATGTTTTTATTCGTAGTTTCCGTTAAATAAAACAGATAAGTCTCCATAACCTTGAAAGCTAATGACAGATTTGGAAGAACACACCAGTGGCAGTGTCATGACGATTGCAGTTTAAACGTCGAGTGCCAAAATGTTTATTTAAAAATTTTAACGTGTAGACCGAAATGAATAGACTCCTCCATTAGGTTCTTAGATTCACGGCGCATTTTGTGAAACCACAGTAGAATACTGACATTAAAAAACAACATTACTTTAAACTGAGCTGCACATCCATTAAAAAGATGAATAGAAAGCAATTTATTTGATGGATGTAGGAGACTCGTTTCTCGGCATTGGGTCCTCAATTCTTTTGTGTTTGCAGATGCGGTACATGAGATTCTGAATAAAGAGTAAATAGAGCTGTATAAGTCGTGACGGATATACAATTCTCTGAAATAATATGGTAATAAGATTTTGGCAGGTGAATCGAAATTTTCGCACCCGCTTGCCATGACAAGGATCAGTAAAAATATTGTTAAATAATGACTACAGTTCATTTATTTTGGAGGCTTAAATCAAAGATATATACAAAATGCTAGTTACTATTATCATACTGATGAAAAATAACACGAAATTTAGTAAATTACGGAAAATTTGTTTTAATATAAGGAGTGTTGCAAATATTTCTTCAGTTTTGTAAACTAAACTGGAATAGTATACGGGTGCTCGAAGAAATTAATCTTAGAAGCTCTAAATATTGTCATTATAAACTTTCGTTTTATTCAGTTCGTAATTACAAGGTTCATATGGGCTTGTTGGCAGCGATTCACTAATTACTATTATATCTTTGGTTAATACGAAACTTAGGTATTTAACTCTGTATGTTTTAAAATTTTTGAGATCCAGTCTGGAAAGTACCGTATCTTGATTGTGCATGATTTCTAACTGCTTCTTTGTGAGACACCAACTTGAAAACAAAATAACTGAACAAGACCAACTTAGTAAGCTTTAAAAAAATCGTGTTTCTAAACATAATCTATCGACAAATCTGTTATCGAGTCTTTGGCTCGTAGATAACGTTAAGTAACGGCAATGCGTAATCGTTAGGGTTCATCTCTGATCAAGCTGAACCATCTTTTGTCTAATTTTGAAGAGACGTTTCTCTCACTTTTGATGTATTTTGTTGTGGCTAGTAACAACATGTTTGACGCGTATTTAAAAAAAGCTTGTGTATATTGATCAAGGCGTTTCACTGACGTTAAGAATATAATATTGATTTGTTAGAAATAAAATCCTGCAAGAAGAAAGTGAAAATATGTATGTGTTAGTATTTAGACTGTAACACTGGGACCTGTTGAATCGTGAATAGCAATGACGCCACCTAACGATTAAGACACTGCCACGCTACGCACGCAACATACTTAAATATACATCATTCACGCAAGAAAATGAAGGTTTAGAGTCTCTAAAAGCTATTATTATACCTCGCAAATTTCCGTGCACCATAATATGTTGTGGTAAATGTAAATCTTTACGCTGCCTTCAGATTCAGAATTTAATTAACTTTAAAACTTCCTTTATCCGTCTATCTCTCCAAAACAAGAGAAATTTAAATATATCGCATTTTCTTTCTATATAACTTAACGGCATACGTACATCTTATGTTTTAGGGGTATTTAAAAGGGTTAAGTTTGTAGTATTCAATATATCTTCTCGATACTAGTCACTACCATGTTCTGTTCGTAATCGTGTTTCCTTGCGTTGGGTATGGCATGTAATGATGTGGAAAACTCATGTTCATGGCACTGTTCATATTCATTGGTGAGTTCATACTCATCGTATTCACGTTCATATTCATAGGATTCATGTTGAGTCCATACGGAGGCATCTGATCTCGAAGTGGAGAACATAGCTCGCCGTCTTTCATAAGCACAGGAACAGCCACTCTTCTTGGCTCCGGCGGTAAGCCGTACCATGGCTCCATGCCGGCTCGAGCTTTGTTTTCCATTGATTGCTTCTTGCATTTATATCGTTTGTTTTGGAACCAAATTTTGACTTGATTCGAGGTTAGTTTAAGCATTTGAGCAAGGTGATCCCTTTCTGGTGCTGAGAGGTACTTCTGTTGTTTAAAGCGCCTCTCCAACTCATAAACCTGGGCTTGAGAGAATAGCACTCTTGGCTTTCTTCGCACTCGTTTTGTTGGTTTGTTTGGTCCGTCACTTTGTTGTAAATCCGTGCTGCCTGGAGTTGTGGATTGTTGGAGTTCCTGAATTTCCCGAGCCTCGTGTGATTTCGTGTTTAATTCCGAATCGATGGACCCTGAAGTCAAGAAAAAACCACACAACATTTTGAGATACGAGTGTCAACTGAAAGCCACAAAGTATCAACAACTCTAAACCATAAAGCAGTTTACCCTAAGGGGTTACCTTTACTAATTAAGGTTCTGAAAGGAATCCACGCCCAGAACATTTCATATTGTAAATATTTTTGTTGCAACGGATGACAGTGATTCTTAGCCCTATTCTTATGGTAGATCACATTGTTTAGAAGAAAGTATAAGTAACTGTTATTGAGATGGGTTTTCAACCTGAGTACCTATCGCTTCATAGCGCTCTGCCTATTCGAAATCCAGAAAGAAATCTCAATGATTTGTAGCAATGGCTTAACCTTTCAATGGAGTTGCTCTTTTAAAACACTTGAAACAATTTCCCTCCCCCTACTTTGCCACAGAGATTTTATTAATAATATGAACACCTACCTAAAATGGGAAAATTATTCAAGATTTCACGGAGAATACACAGCACTAATGAACGTTAATATTTGCTTGTTTAGTGTTAAACGGCCGAGTGACTTTACGAGTTAGTTGCTTTTTGATTTGTTAGCTTACCCGTCGGATGGTTGTCGAGTAGCGCATTCGAGCCCGTGTTATGGTGATTTACAGATAGACTTGATTCGTTCTTTAACCTCGGATACTGTAATCTCGTAGGGTCGGAGTATAGGAAGTTTTGGCTTGAGCGTGTATCGTGCAAAGACATTGTGTTTGAAGTTTCTTCAACCTTGTGAGAAGAACGTAACGAAGAGTGAGTCATGTGAGTAAGGCATTGATCAGCTTGGCTCGCCTCATGGTAGCTCGTGTGATATTCTGAAGGATTTAGAATACGACTGACTGAGAATGGCGCATTCATGCTATCAGAATGAATCATAGCTACTATGCCCTGTCGTCCCTACTTTAGTCACACTTAAGAACTTCACAGCCACGTCTCCGAAATTGACTTTTGAAAGTCAAGTAAATGATGAACTAAATGGCTAGGAGGAAATGAGCACACTGATGTTTATGGCCCACACTGTTCGATAAGTAACTTAGCATGTGTCAATCATGACCAATTAGACGCTGTCTCCCCTTCCTCATTTGACGCAACAACTCGTCCTCTTATTGGCACATCATGACACGCGATGACAGCCGTGGCATTTGTTACAAATTTTAAAATTGGCCGGAGCTGTCAAAACACTTGCTGATACAAAGTGTTGCCATTTGTTTAGGCTGTTAAATGGGACACTATGGTCTTTACTATTAGCATTTTCGCATTAAAAAGTGACGTTTTCTTTTAAATGCATCTAAGCGTGTGCTTTACTCGGTAAATAGCAGGGTTCATTACGCGCTAGATATGCTATTGTTATAATTTTATTTTTTGCAACAACAAATTTAAGCATCAACACCATTGGAAAAAGTTAATTGTTTAAAAATAAACACCCTGAAATTTCAAATCGTGGAAAATTTTATATATAACATGAGAAAAGGTCGGAGACCAACTTAAAGGGGGCAGGCAAACTATAATTTCCTGTGAGCTCGCTAAGTCTCTGACAAAGGAGATATTCTCCAGACATATTTCGCGCTCAAAATATTCGAAGGAAGAACTGAACTAATGTGTATCTTTTTGTCAAGAACTTATTTTACTCGTTAATTACGTTCATTGTCTGAGATTATTCAAAAATTGAGAACATGCGTGATTCTGTGGTTTTCAGTTAAAGATAACTCAACGACCGAACGACTCCTGAACGTCGAAAACCCAGTTTTATGTTCTCTCAATTTGTTTTTAACTGAAGTAAACCTCAGACACCTTGATAAGGCATCAAAGTTGGGTCTCTATCCACCTTTTATTTTTTTTTAATTGCAACCTAAATCAGAACATAAAAATAAAGTATGTGGTTTGATTCGATAAACATAATATATAAACCGGAATCTTTTCACAGAATCACTAAGAACTGCACAGCGTAACAATATCGACATGAAGCATGGTTTGTTTTAGACAGTTTTCCGCCAAGATGTCGCCTGTTCGACACATTCTATAGATGACTTAGATATTACTAATGGTGGGTCAGTCACTTTTGGGTTTTGTTTGATCACAAAAGGTAAAGATGTTTCAAGTAATGTTTTCTCAAGAGAACAGGTGATGAATCTAAGTTTGTAGTCAACATTTGTTCAGTTTTTCTCAGTTGGTAAAAGATGTGTAAATTGAAAGAACTCAGTAGAGTGTGTATTGGCCATTGTATGAAACGTTTTCCACATTGTAGTAATTGCTTAAGAAAGATATATTAATTAAAGTTTCATTATGTTTAAATATTGGATTCATTTGTTTTTTTTAATTTTTCATCTTCTTAAGATTTTTGCAGCTAAGGCTATGCAGTGTTGGCAAAATTGAAAAGATTTGACACGATCGTATTTACTTTATACACTAAATGTCTTTAAATTTAAAATGAAAATATTGTCTTTAATAATTTATTTCCACTCAAACGAGGAAGCTCTTTGCACTAACACATTTGTTTCATTTCAAGCAGCACAAATTATAAAGACCATCCAGTGTAATTGCTTTTAATGTCTAGTTTGGCTTTTGTCACACTCACAACAGATTAACAGTACGAATAAAATAAATCTCACAATATTTACACGTACATATGAACAGGTCAAATACCCTAAATTTTTCGATTTTTGCAGATAAAAATGACAACTGGTCATTTCCTGTTTAATCTTCTCCCCTGACATACAGCGAGAGTTAACTACCATTTCTCGGTTTTTTGCACTAATTATTGGCTTTTCAAATAAATTACTTCCGTGGCTTGAACTATTGGCTGTGTTCATAATTTTTGCAAGAAAAAAAAAATTGTTTAACAACTAAAAAATCATCAATATTTAAAAAAACATATAATCGCTCAAAGATCATCTCTGTCATGAAACCTTCAAAACAAAGGTGAAATTTTGACTAAAAGCTTTTGATTTGCTTTTACATTTATATATACTTGTTCATTCCACTCGCCACACAGGAAGAATTGGGTGCTAAAATAATATAAATGTATTTATCTTAATTGTTGTAACTCAAAAAGCTCGCTAAATTTCAAAATGGAATTTGGAGTGTTTCGCACCTTGGGCCTTTTTATAGAAAAGTATCTTTTTTTGTAAAGTAAAGTTTTATTTTTTTGAATGCATTTTACTAAAAGTGACATATAAACTCGCATCTAATGGACGCATTCTGATGAGAACGCGAGTGTATCTCCAGCTGTTTGGAAGAAATGATAATGTATTTGTTCACTGTATGTCATCAATTGTAATTTATTCTTATTTCACTGCTGTGTGACAGCAATATCCTTAGATTCAAATACTTGATATGTCCAATTTCGGTTCATGCTTTTCAGGTGACATTAAATCTCTAAGGATTTAATACTAAACATGACAACCTTTTTTTTGGCTAATGTGTTTGACAAATGGTTTGGAGCGAGTCATTTGAGAATCCATTAATGTAAGTTCTAGGAAAACAAAAGCTATCCTATTTTTTTAAAAGAAATTCTCCATATTATTTTGCTCTTTTTATGCGCTTGTTTTTGTCATTCATCATTCTCTTTCAAATATCAGAAATCTACTTCCTCTTTTTTCGACAGGTCAAAACTTGAAAAGCCAGATAGCGTTTTAAACGAGGAAAGATGTTTAGCAAAGCCAAAACGATACAACTTAGAAAGTTCTGGTTTTATTTAACTCGACTTGCAAAATCACTTAAGCATAAAATGTTTTTAGCCCCAGTTTTCGCGAGCTCGCTAAACCAAGCACGTCTTAATTCCTCTTGTTATGATAAAAAATCAAGCAACTTGCACGAACGTTAACCAATAGTCCAATATAGTGAAACATGACAACAAATTGTCGCGGATGTTTTCACGCGTGAATTAGTGAAGCGTAGCTTGCTAGCTCACGCATACCCACGACAGTGATTCTGCTAGAAAATATATTTTCTACTTTCTTTCGTATCTTCTCTATCTTCATTTGTCATGTATTTAGACAAATGGGGGGTTTACCATAAGATAATGACATCTTTCGGCCGAGTAGCACATTATCAAGTTATTATAAGCTAATTTAGAGGGGCGTTCCAGAGTTGAGAGGGCTCTTAGCGTGGTTCAGGATGTGTATTTAGAAGAAATGCAAACGACAGTAACTATGAAACGATTAACGTACCGTACATCGGGGTAGTTCTGAAACTTTCTGAGTAGCCTCTAATAAGGACTAACTCACTGAATCTGTTCATCCTATATTTTTATCCAGTACTAGCAGTAGATAAAATTTATCACGCTCTAAGTCCTTGGCGCTATTTTTTTCAAATTACATGAATAACTTGGAGTTAGAGCATTCTGTTCCTTGTCACCATCCAGGTCAAGGTGACAGGACACTTATAGATAAAAAAATTGAGAGCCTTCCCTTAAATCTTCTCTGTTAGTCAATCATTCGCACAATTTAGTAGATTTTGTCTTCGCCTGATGATGTTGAAACGCCAAAGTATCATGATCAGTGTTTAATGAGCTCTTACTCCTAGCTCATAGTCTGAAATCAAAATAAATATTTAAGGTCCATTTAGATCTCTCCACAAAACGAGCCCCTGTGATTTTTTTTAAAAGGTTTATCACAGACAGAAGTCAATCATCTTGAATCTAATCCCTTTATGCTTTATTTTTGAATATCTGCTGCACTGGTCAATACTTTAGATTCAATCTCATTTCTGAAGAAAAAATTGAAGAAAAGTAGGGGTCCCTCCTTGAGAAAACCACAAACAAATTGAACAATTTTTTTTAAACAAAACTTAATTGATATACCTTAATGCCTGCCCTTTAGTTTATGGAACAACATTCTTCCTTGCGAAAAATATGCAACAACATGAAAAATACTATATTAATGCTCAGTGAAAAAAACATGATTTTGTTCTGAATACCAGTTCCTCTACTTCTGATGATAATTCTCAACTCAAGGTCTCGTCAAGATGACCTTTCCTAGAAAGATGAGACGTCATAGAGACTCGGGGAAAACAGAGCCAAAATGAAGACTCACAGAAGTAAGTATATCTAACGATTGAGACTGACTACCTGAGTGGCGGAAAGAGTTACTTGAACGTTGAAGAATCTGGTGAAAACTACATTTATTGGGGGGAACTTTAAAATTAACTTAGAAGGAAAGGTTGTTAAACCCTACAGATAGGAAGGGGCAGCTAGAGTGCAAATTGATAGACTGATAAATTTCATTATATTATTTGTTTTAAGTTTGGCGAAATCTTCGTATTTTTCGAACCCAGAACGGTTATTTAAGTTTGATACAAACTATTTATGGTTTAGAGAATTCAAAAACTAAGCAAATATTTATTTGTGTTTGATTTTATGTGAGGTATTTGATGTAATTCAGGATAAAGAGAGGAAAAAAAAAGACTATATTATGTGATATTTTTTCGAAATTTACTTGCTAAAGAAGCGAAGGCTTCTCTACCCTTCGAAACTTTTAGCAAGCGATTGTATTAATTATAAATATTGAATGTAGAGAATCATGTTAATTGAAGCTTGTAGCTTGAGGCAGTTTTTCAATCATAATATATATAGCTTAACAGCGAGTGCTAAAATCGCCATGATTAACGCCCTCGTTAGTTTCAATAGCAAATTCGACGGCATTCTCCAAGCCACAACGTTAAATGTGTTTTAAGTAGTTTTGGCAAGATTGTTCACCGTTTAACTATCAGTTACTGATATTCATTCGTTTTAATTTAGTATATTGCAAAAGATCGCAATTAGTTCTTGTTTATCGTTTAGTAAAATGCTGTTGTTTTTTAGGAAAACTAGCCGAGTACACAGCCCTTCTACTTTAATTATATGTCAATGATTTCGTTATAAAATGTATGAAAAGAAAAAGCTTGCGGTCATAATGTTTTAAAACAATCTTTTCAAAGTATCATATATTACTATATCTACCATTTTAGAGTGGTAGTTTAACCTTTGTTATTCATCGAGGCGTCAAACAACTTAACGCATGGCATTACTTAATTCTAAGTGGGTAAGAAGACCAGTCACTCTCCCGCCATCGACACACAAACTAAATATTCCATAGCGACGCGATCGTTATAGAAAAAAAACGTATTTGAGTCGTCCTTGAATTCATGTTTTGTTATGACTCTGTATAGTTGACAGACTTTTTCTTGAAAGCACCAGATTCGATCTTTGAGGTTTGATAAGCAACGATTGTATTTATGGTAATATACCATGCTCTATTGTTTCTACCCGAAGGCAAATTTTCGTTTTTGTCGATATGCCAAACGCTTTTAAATTACCCCTAAAGTTGCATCGAAACACCTTTAAACATGTGAAACGGTATAAAATTTATTGAAAGTAGTTTGAATGCTCAAATGTTGATTTAATTCTCTCCATTTCGGGTTTGTTTATAGTTAGATATTGGAGCACAAACAAGAGAAGCTATAAAGTTAGATGGATCTGCCATTTCAATCAGTCTTTTATTTAGTATCGCCACATCTTTCTTTTTATACTCAAAGCAAAGACAAGCATATGACAAACAAAGTAAATATGTCCCAGAGTTATTGGGGAATTTCAAAAATTGTTCAGAAATGCACAATACTATTAGATAATTGAAGTTCTAGTGAGTTATTTAATGTAGCCTTACAAAAGAGCATCAGAAAATCACTGGTATTTCGTTTCTAAGTGAAAAAAAGTATACATTGTTATATCAATAATGACAAAGGAACTTCTAAATTAAATTCGAAAGTAAAGGGAAAATGTTCTACCGATTATATAATTATGAAAGCTAAATATTTTGGTCTGATATTTCTAGAGCGTATATTAATCTAAAGCTGAGTATAATAAGACACCATGAAATAAAAGTTTGTACTTTATTCAGTTATTGTACATTAAGGGAGTGCGGCAATACAAAAGTAAGTATGACAATTGTAGCAACTTGATGACTTTGTTAACCTAGAAAATACACATGCTGGGTAACATTCCTATTGTGATGAAAATATGTCAACCGAAGAACGTGTGTTGAGCACGCTTTGTTCCAAACCCGAAATGAGAAAACTTTATTATATTCAATATTGCGGCAGTATTGTCTCATCCCCCTTTGTCTTTATAGATCTCGGTACTTCGGATGCAATACAGTTAGCTAATTAAATTTTGAAAATGAGATAAAATTTACGAAACGCTAAGCAACAGATAATGTTGGTTACTAATGGATGAGAATATAAATTATGATTGAATGTTTTTGAAATGTTTAACTGGACTTTCTTGAAGCTCGACACGAGAGCAACAGTTTAGATAATCCATCTTCCTACTTCTTTTACCAACAAATCATTTAGTTAGTTATGAGAATCTGGAGTTTAAGAGTCAAGATGAAGGTCTATTTTAGTATTTTCGTGAGAAACGCTTGTAAGAAATGGTAATTGTTATAAAATTGTAGCTGCAACGTTGTTGCAAAGTTGTTCTTTTTTTTTTTGATAGAAAAGAAGACAAAAAAAAAAACTTCAGGTATATGATATTGGGAAACATACTAAATTTAAGCAAACCTGTTTAAACAATAAAAGTCATCATCTTGGTCAAAATCTTCTCGTTTTGAATTTTGAAAATGTTTTTAGAAAGTAATATATGATACATTTTCGCTGAGAAATTGTATATATTTATCGCAAAATGACAAAAAATATGATCCATAAACTGTCACTTAAAGTTAAAACATGACTTTGGTTAAACCTTAAAATAAAAGGAATATCTATCGGTTTTCCTGCATAGCTTTTTGCCACGTTTTCTGCCATTTCAAACTTGTTTCATATTTCATATATCAAAAGATATCCACCTTTTCACATTCAGATATTGTTTAAGCTTAGCGTCACCTCCCAGATTCATTACGCCGTCAACAAATAATATCTTGAAGTATCTCAAAGAGTTGTAAAAAAAACATCGTTTAACTTTAACAAGTTCCCAAGTTTTGACGATAAAAACCATTCTCCTCCTTTTCTTTGTTTTTGTGGCAGGATAGACAGTTTACGGTTTATATTTTGAGTTTCAGGTAGCTCTTAAAACGAATGTATATCTGGACAACGTCATAAGGGATTAAAAGATTTTTAAAAGTAGACAAATACTCTTGACAATCTTGTGATAGTATTTCTCGATAAGCTTTTGAAAAAGCCAAGAAGCTGTTTTAGCAAGTCGAATTATTAACCTCAAAACCGCTTTCCCGTTAATTTTGTTTGTTTTTGCTCTCTCCAACGTCTGCATAATCATTTTCACAATATTGTATG
>ERZ1740055.48-NODE-48-length-17837-cov-7.838770_pt1 | contig 17837 bp, 12 predicted proteins | sample MGYA00581747_ERZ1740055 | MGnify/ENA primary metagenome ERZ1740055 (study PRJEB43018, sample SAMN04849739) | marine metagenome | isolation source: floating plastic debris | place: Pacific Ocean | collected 2008-08-28 | study: EMG produced TPA metagenomics assembly...
AATGTTGTTCCGGCCCTAATTATCATTATACTCATCTGCTGTTGAAATAACGTTTTGAAGTTGTAATCCTTCAGCTACTTCAACCTGTAGCGAATAACTAAATAGCTACTGTTTACAGTTTCAAACGACTTCAACAGATCATCAAAAAACAAATAATGAAATATTGCCGGGGAAGAGAATTTTTGTGGCAAACCACGAAAGAGTAATTTTTTTCTGAGCAGATTGCGAACATATCAACACATTAACGTGGCAGTGAGGTTAATAGACGTGCCTTTTGAACAACTGTTTTTTTTAAAAAAAATTATTGGCACTCTCACCTAACCTCTAATAAACAGTAACAATATCTTAAACGCGATTTGTATGAAAACTATGCACTTTAAGTGTAGATCAAATTATTGTTGATGAATTTGCTGCCGGCGGCTTAAGAAAAAAAAATTTGCAATGTCAAAAAAAGATTTTATATAAACCAAAACGTTCATAAAGTCGAACAAATCATCGAACGAAGTTGCTATTCTTTCGTGGTACTGCGGAAGTGACGCTCAAGGAAAAAAAGAAGAGGCGGAGTTTTATTGTGATTGAAGGGATTTGATTGGTTGAAATTTCGTTAGTCCATGCATTAAGAACGCGGGGAATTATTCAGATTCTGTATTCTGAGAGTGAACGAAAGAAAAATTGAAGTGACAATTGACGGTATGTTATTAGTTGTCTGACAACTGCAGAATCGAATGGTGATGTTCAGTTAAAAAGAATCGAAATATTTTTGTCGAAATGTCGCAGTTTCAGCCAAGATCTGAACGATTTGACATTTTTTATGAAGTTCTGGATGAAATCGGAAGGTAAGGTTTTTTTTGTAATGGCTTTAAAAGTCACACACAACTGATCAGACTCGGACTCGAATCATTTTGATGTGTATCTTTGCAAGAAACTGGTCGTTTCGATTGAATTGATTCAACATTTACAGTGAATAATTTTTTTTACTTGTAGGGGTCAATACGCAGTTGTTAGACGATGTGTCAACAAGGAAACGGGAAACGAATTCGCTGCCAAATTTGTTAGAAAGCGAAGGAAGGGAAAAGATTGCCGAGCAGAAGTGTGGCATGAAGTTGAAGTTCTGCAAGAGACGAACACACCACGCCAACACTCCAAGTTAATAACTTTGTACGAAGTCTTTGAAACAAGGACGGAATTAATTCTCGTTTTAGAACTGTACGTTATGTTTATTGATCTGTAATTTAAAGACAGTATTATTTATTAGCTTTTTCCTGTACATAAGAAAACTCAAGTAGTGTTTACTGGTCAATTGCAGAGCGCTTGGGGGCGATCTACATCGGCATTGTGTGGCGATAGACTCGGAGAACCCGGCATGTCGGAGTGAGAGAGAAGTTGTATTTTTGTTGAGACAGATCCTTGAAGGAGTGCAACATTTACACGAGTGTGACTATATTCACTTGGACCTGAAGGTTAGTACGTGTGTCAATGTAAACGAACGTTTGTGATAATAAAGTGTGGATGTTTATTTTTCATTTTGCTCGCAAGCACAGCATTGTTATGGTCCAAATCCTGCAACAAATAGAATGAAGCGGCAAGAGTGACGGCTTTGGCCCGTGCTAAATTTAATCAATCTGCGGAATTTCTGAGCAAGACAGTTTATTAGCACAACAAAATTTCTTTGTAAAAATAACACACGGAGTTCTTTCTTTTCAAATTACTGTCAGTCGTTAACGATCATCAGTTTTGTTGTGGCGAAATACCAGTCCATTTCCCGCTGATTATAAACTTCTTTTTTCTCCACGTTTATTCTCAAATAAGTACTTTTGACTGGAAAACTAAAGCCGCCAACTAATTAAATATTTAAAAGCGTTTGCAAGGAAAGCGTCTTTGGTTTTTCAATGATGTGTTTTATAAAAGAACCCGTGTGAGATCAAAGCTTGACACGACAGCACGCGCCATCCCCTTGTGGCATATGCATGATGCGAAGCCGGTAAGTTACACAAAATGCATTGTTTATCGTGCTCTGTCTCGATTTTGATAAAATTCTTAACATACAGTTTCTTTCAGATTTTTCTTAAAAAGCGTTTGGTGTTACTGTTTGCAATTATAATGCTAAGCCGACAACCGAGTCAATATCTCATGAATATTGTTTATTTAGTTTGAGGTCATTCGGTTGGCTTTGTTCATATTTCAACTTGTCAGTGATAGTCAAACAGCTAGAGTTAATAATTTAGTGGCGTTTTCACGAGCCAGCTGAAATTTAGGTTTGGAGATTTTAACTTACGTGGCGGATATTTTCTCTTTAGCATGATGCATTCAAAAATTCTTTGAAATTTGAACTGTAAAATGTTATGAATATGATATTTATTCTCTGTAAATATTCCTATTGTTATATTTAGAGCTAAAAATTTTTGTAACAGATTTCGTACATTTCCTTCGATCATGAAGAGGGGTTGTAAACTATTTCTTTTTTGACCCTCCGAGAAGAAACATTTATGAGCAAGTAATACTTTTAATACGATATGCTTCATAGCTCAATTTTTATTTCTCAGTACGACTGTACGTAGCGCGTGTTAACAATTTTTCAGTTCTTACAAAAGTCTCATGAAAGGAACATTATTATTAAATAAATCCTGGTTATGTCACGACTTCTAGTTTTACAAGTGATTGAAGCATTTCCTTTTGAGGTATTTATGTACCAGGGATTGTAGGCACTATTAAAAAGCAGATTTAACTAAAGTAAAGCGGAGATAAATTAAAAGTGGTTTAGACATTCCTTTATTGTGTCGGTTGTTACATCTGGGCAACTACAACCTTGAGAATCTGATGGTATTTCCCAGTGATCATTTTCCATCAGCAATTTTAGAGAAAGAAGTTAAGAGTTTGCTTTGATGGTTTCCTAAATTTCTCAAGTGAAGATAGCTGTTCAAGTGGTTGAACAATGTTCGATGTTTTTTCCCGGATTTAAATGTATTTATTCTACTCACGATCAATCGCTATTAAGCTATTGCCAGCCTCGCTTATGTTCTCATAATTACAAGTTCTTTGAATGTTACAAATACCGGACTTTTAGTTTTCTGTACATTTTGACTGAAGTGTTTTAATTAATTTTACTGTTTGCATTATTGTTCCATTCAGGCGTGTGAAAATACTATTGAATTGTTAAATTTGGTTGCATTTCAGCACCAAATAAAGCAAGCCTGTGTTTTGAATATTTGACGCTTTTTTCAATACAATAGACAAGACAAATTATTCTGTGTTGATATATATCGCTTAATTTACAAATATTAGGAAAACTTGCTTCCAGATATTTCTTTCAGATGGTTTTTGAAGTACTCCTATATATATCCCACTGTGTACGTCACAATAGAATAACTCTTTTTTTAAGCGAGAGTTAATATTTCAGATTTATATGGAAAGTCAGAATCCTTTATTTTTTCAGTTTTTGATAGGTACTGATAGTTAATTGTTAAAAACTTTCAGTTTAAAAATTGTTTGCCATTTTCAATTTGCTTAAAGTTTAGAATTTATTCAAAAATGCAAGGGTTAAAAGACTTAAAATATATAAGTAGGTGATATTGTATAGGTGATCGTTAATTATATATATTAAATTTCTTTAAAGGGCAATTTAATACTGAATAGACACATGATGGATATTTATTTGTAGTTATAAAATGTTGAGAATGGTAGATGTAATCTAAGATTAAAACAAGCCTCACATATTTTTGTATTTTTCAGTATTTATCAAAATGTTACAAGTAATGTTAATACGTCACTGTTTTATGTAGACTGTTAAATATTAAAAATCATTCTCTTGATTCGAGTGTAAAGCTAAATGTTCTATTTCCTGTGTTTAGTTAGAATTGAAAGTCTTAAAAGATCATCAGTTGAAAAACTATTGAAAGGTTAGATTTCAGGTGAAAATTGATTGAATATCATTAATTGAAAAATGGAAACCTTGAAAACTATAGCTAGCATCTCTTAAGTCTTTTAATTATAATTAATTTTAATAAACAGTCTTTGTTCCTTGCAAAAATCTGCATCTACAATTGGCCTAGTCTTCAAAAAATTCAAACCACTGCCTCCATCAACCAAAATTATTTTTATTGAGCTTTTACTAACGCAAATGTTGTCCTTTATTAGAGTATACAATCAAGTTATTTAATTTGGCAGCCTTTTTGGTGCAAGTCCAGTAATTTTCCCACCTTTTAGATAAGTTTGAAGTATGGGTTTCCTGTGAAGCAGTTTGTAACATTTTTGATCAGTTTTTCTGTTTGAGTTTTTACAATGGAATTCAACCTTTTGCCAGATTTACTGAATACCAGATTTACAATTGTTGAAATTGGTTTGTTTTATTGTGGCAAACATTTAGGAGCAAAATATGCAGATTTCTGACTTGTTTTGACAAGATCAGTTCAATATTGCGATTCTTGTAAAATAGGTGAATTGTCAAATACTTTCTTGCTCTTAAAACTTTTTAGACAGTGCTGCCCATGATGAAGTTTCCCTATGCAGGGGAATTTTGCATCTGAGACACGTAATCACTCGCCAATTTGGTTGCACGTAAAGTACTTTTTAAACTTTTTGCATTTTTTTGTTTCATTTCAGCCAAATAATATATTACTGATGACTGATGATGCATCACCAGAAATTAAAATAATTGACTTTGGTCTGGCAAAAAAGATTAAAAAGGGAGAACAAATATGTCTCATGGTTGGAACACCTGAATTTGTGGGTAAGTATGCTGTAGATTTTCATTCTTAGCATTTTTCCGATGTTTAGTATGTTATCTCATTTCTTTATCGAATGGCTCTCCAATTCTTTTTACTTTTGTATGGTATAATCCATAAGTCTCTTTTATTTCATGATATATGTACATTTTAAAACTAAATTGTATGCAAGTTATTGTAACATTTGAATTTAATTAATTGGCAACTGTTAATAACACTTAGTAACTTAAAATCGACAAACTTAACCATTTTATACCATACCCAGACATATGCCAACTGGTGCATATAATTTGTGAATGTTGGTTGAATACTGACAAACAAGTGATGATAATTTTGTTTTTTATGGGGCATACTTTGGGGATTATGATATTAAGTATGGTGCCATATTCAGAGTGGTACGCAATTCTGTGTGTATTTTAGTGAATGGTACTCCGTTCAATGTGTTACATATGGTACCCCATTCAATGTGTTACATGTGGTACCCCATTCAGTGTGTTACGTGTGGTACCCCATTGTAGTTTATGGTACTCCATTCAATGTGTGGCAGATAGTAGCAAGTTCTATATTTATTGTATGACAACCCATTCATTATGTAGCACATATACAGGGCATATGGTAGAGTGCGGAAAAAAAGTTCAAAAGTGCAGAAATAGTGCAGAATTATTCTGGTTGGTTTTGTAATTCAAAGAAGTGTTTTTATTCTAAAAAGTAATGTAAAGATGATTTTAGCAAAATATTTTGTAGTTATCTAAATTTTAAATCCACTGGGAAAAACAATTCACACAATATATATCACAATTTTATCTTAAAGTATTTAAGTTTGAAGTGAAATCAACTCTGCTCTGTGCTATTAAAATTTTGCAGGTGTTATCAAATTTCTGAAACAACAATTCAACCAACAATACATACAAAAGTTGTAAAAAAATGACCTGTAAGTGTCAATTGAGAACGGAATTGGAAAATTCTTGCGTGCAACAGCTTCAATGCATTGGCAAATTGTAAAAATGTTTGCCACACTTTTACATCAGATCACTTCACTCTTAAAAATAACATGTCGAAAACTTCTTTGCGCTGTATAAAAGTAAAGATCTGATTGGCTTTTGCAACAAAGCCATTTGCCAATAAGATTTCATTTTGAAAGGGTAGCTTGGTGTCCAGTCTCATTCGAATTTTACCGTCATTGCCTGACAATTTTTCGGTCGTTTACAATATGATTTTTTTTTGGTTGGCTTTTGTAATGGTTTTTGGGCCTGGGAGAGGTAAATATCCATTGCTTATTAAATTATTTTATTTTTGAAACTTAAATTATATCAAATAAATGCAATTAGTAAATGATAATTCTGTAATTTAATGTATTTTTCTCTAAATATTTATCAAAAGTGCGAAATAGTGCGGACTTTAGTCAGTAGTGCAGAATTGCCCCTTTGCACTTTGCCAGATGCCCTGCATACATTGAAGATACCATTCCATGGATGATGTATGAAATACCATCCCATGGATGATGTATGAAATACCATCCCATGGATGATGTATGAGATACCATCTCATGGATGATGTATGAAATACCATCCCATGGATGATGTATGAGATCCCATCCATGTATGATGTATGAGGTCCCTTCCCAATGGTTTTTTGTAACAATCTTATCCCATTGATGGAATGCGTATCATGTGTTATGTGATATAATTCAAATGTTCAGCAGCGTATTCATTCTTTGTTCAGTTCTACTTATCGTTTCAATGTTCACCAGTGTATATGCATCGTATGTCATGAACTTAGTATGTTATATTGACTCAGTAAAAATATAAAAAAATTAAAAAATATATATGTTTTTTAAGCACCTGAGATACTCGAGTTTGAGCCAGTTGGAATGCCTAGTGATATATGGTAAGTTAGTATTTTTGCCACTTTAAGGTTAAGCCAGAATGAGTTTAAGTTTGTAATTAAACAGTTATTAGGAATGACTTAAACTTGATGGTGCCACTAAAAATGAATTTATAGTTGTAGGGTGTCCTAAGTGTCCTATAATCTTATAAAATTCTATATTTTCACTATTCTATAAAGTCCTATAGTTTCAGTTTCAGTTTATTTTTGCCACACTTATAACAACTATAAATAGATAAAATGCATAAATAGGAAATAAAAAAAAAAATAGTGGCGAGAAGGACCATAAAAACCACAAGGCTTGAGCAAGATGGTCCTCCTCCTCCAAGATGGTCCTAGTTTGGGAAAAGATCCTATGTTATCCTATATTTTTAGGCCTAAATTACAATTAGTTATAAACGTTTTGTAGATATTGGCACTTGCAACATATTATCACAATACTTTTGGAAAGGGACAAACTGAATACGGAAAGGCTGTGAATAGCTTTGTTGTTGACTTACATAAAATCTTCAAATATTCAGCAGCAAGACGAGAGGATTTTAGGAAACTGCAGCTGAACCTAGATCTCGAACAGAAAGTCTTCTTGGAGCACACCATTTTAAGATGGCTATCAATCGGACCATCTGTGCAGAGGATCATGGAGCAATGGAAAGCTATTGCAGAACGTGCATTACCTAGAAAGTGACTGCAAGAGAACCCCTGACAGTGCAACCTTCAGGCTAGTTCGGGCTGCTATCCAGAAACCAGATATCATGGAACAACTGAACTTCCTCGCCTCAGCAGTTTCTCTTTTCAAGGATTTCCTGTTGAATATTCAGGATGATGAACCACAAATACGCATCCTGTATGAGCAAATGGTCAACCTCATAAGGACATTTCTTCTAAGATTTGTCAAGGGGGGGTGGTAAAATCTGTCAGTGCTCCAGGGCTGAAGAAACTCTATGTTTCCTGAAAGAATCAGTTTAGTGATAGAGAATTAACCCTGGGGGGTACCAACACGAGCAGAGTTGAATAAGCTCAGTACAAATCAGCAAAAGACTGCCTTGCTTGGATTGCATTTAATTTTTCTGTTGTATCCAATTTTCTTCAGACTATGCTTTTCTTATCCAACCAGCTTCTGTTTAAATCCTGACAGAGAAACACAAAAGCCACTTACAGCTTTTGATTATATTGCAAAGCAGATTTATAAATTCTGGATGACGAAGTCTTGCATTTATCAGGTGAGTGGAGAGCATATGTGTATGATGACAAGGTCAAGACAGCTGCTGAAGAAAGCAGAGTTTATCATTTGTGGATTAGGGTATTTCAGCTCACAACAGCAGTTGGAAACATCAAGTAACCACACCTTGCTAAGGTGGTGAAAGTAGCACTTGTCCTTCCAGATGGCAATGCTGATGTTGAAAGGGGGGTTTCAGGTAACAATCATATAGTAACTCCTTAACGAAGGAGGACACAATCAGTGGGCTAAGATCCACTAAAGATATGGTGAAATATTCAGACTCCCAACAATGAGACCAGAGAACATACCAGTCAACTGTACTGCCTTACTCTCCAGTGCAACGTCAGCTTATTCTGTGTATCAGAGAAACGTTGAGGAAGAGAAGGAGCAGGAAGAGAGACAACGGAAGTTAAAAGAAGTGAAGGAAGCAGCAGCAAAACGAAAGCAGGAAATGGATGAGCTAAGAGCAAAAAAAGCTGATCTTCAGTCAAGTGAAGCCTTGTTAACTGAACAGGAAGCAAAGTTTGGTGAAAAATGCTAAAGCATGGAAATGCTAATCTAAAGGATTCACTTTGACACTAAATATTATACAGTTAGTAAGGTATAGATACGGCACAATTAATGATTGAAGCTGCTACAAAACAAATGGATAAATATCAGTGAAAACAAACTGTCAGCAGTCAGGGAACAACAGAGGGTACTGGAAAGCGGCAAACGTAAACTTCTGGGCAAGAGTTTAAAAATCTCACATAAAGTACTTGTTAGGTAGCCATCAGCATAAAAGGCGAAGAAATATATTCCTGTAACATGCTGACTTATTTTATTGTTTTATGTTTGTATAAACTTAGTTAGATCAAACTAGTAACTGACACTTTGGGAAGTGTGATAAAAGGTACCACTTAATGGTTAAAGAATATTTTTTTGTTTGAACTGTGTGGAGCTGTGTGAGGTTTCTTTCTGCATACACGGTGTTTGTAATGTAGATTAAGGTTAAAATCTCACTTAATTGTGTTCTATATTTGCTGGGTTTCTGTGAAAATTAATAAGTACTATAGTTTAGACAAAATGTGTTTTATAATCCTATAAATCTGAACCCGAAAACTGCTGGAAACCCTGTGGTTGTGATATTTATTGTTTTGCATCAACATTTGACATCCTTGGTAAAGGTTGTAGCTGATAATTGCTTGATTTTTTTTTGTTTTGTTTTTGGTACAGGAGTATAGGAGTCATTGCTTATGTAATGTAAGTAATAGTTTTAAAAATGATTTGAGATATTTGCTTTTAACGTGGTCATATTTTCGTTTGAGTGAGTTTTATTAATCAAATTAAGAGTTTGGTTAAAAAATATTCATTCCAATTAAATAAAATTGACATGATTCTAAGTTGTAATTTCAACTGTAGTTGCACTAGCTGTTTTGCAAAATGTTAATCAAAACTTGCTTTCCTTTCATTAACTTTTTTAACTTTTGCTCTTTCGAGTTAAATATTTTTGTTATAATATATAGACAGTCATAACTCCAGTTGGTATTGGATGTTGAAATTTTGGTTCATGAGATTAAATTTTAAAATGAAGTTAGAGTTAGGGATTTTAATAACTGGGAAACTGGATCTTGGGAGGTAAAAAAAGACTCAAAATTTTTCAAATAATTTTGATTCCTAAACTGTCTGTATAAGAGAGACCAGGTTGTACCTTTAGTTAATATGAATCCAACATTGTGATTGTGCCATGCAGAATCTGGTAGTGTTAATTAATTTTGCTCTTTGGAGCGTACATAATCAGTTATACACAGATACATTTATCGGACACACATAATCTGGAGCCAGATTCAAACAGTTGCCAATGCAATCTAAGGCAACAACGGAAATTTGCTCTCCCAAGGGCGAAAAATGATTGTTTTAAGAACTCGTTTATTACAATAAATTGTGAATATTTTTAACGTTTTGGCCTTGTTTTTACAGTTTTTGACTTTTCTCATAACCATATCTGCTTTGTAAAGTTTTAACACAATTCAGCTATACAGCTGTATAGTTTTTAAAACTCGATAAAGTATCTATCAAAGTATCTGTCTGTCTGTCACCATGCTATTTTGTGTGTCCTGACCCATGAGACCGAAGCCAAAAAATAAAGATATTATTCATATACAATGGTCTTAGTAAAAAGAACTTACACGGGCATAGTTTGCATAGTTAAGTGGGAATATAGAAAGAGGAACGTATAATGTGCCATTATGAAGACTAATTTATATTAGGTTGACTGAGATTAATTAGCTACAGTAGTCCATTGAGACTAATTAATTTACACAAAACCTTGCTATGACAGAACTTAGTTCAAATGAAACAATCATATGAGGTAAGAACTTTTGAAACAATTTTGTACAGCTGAGACGCAAACCAGCTATAGAAACTCATGTGCGTTCTGTTCCATTTTTCTTTAAGGCTTACGGGCACATCGCCATTTGCTGGAGATGATAAGCATGAAACATCTTACAATGTATCTCTTGCAAATGTTGACTTTCCGGAAGATATTTTCCAGAACATATCATGCACAGCCCAAGATTTTATTACGACTTTGCTTCAGAAAAGCCCAGAGTAAGTAAATTTTAATGTTTTTATCATTCTTGTTAGTATTAGTCACTTTTCCAAAACATTTTGTCCCCCTCTTCTCTTTTTTCCCATCAAAATATATTCAGCAAACTCAAAAAATTAGAAACAAATTGTTCAATCTTCCATATTACTAATTGTATTTATATGCGAACACTTTTTAAAAAAAACTATATACCCAACAGCTGTGCACAATTTTTAAAAACTATATGTTTGGCAGCTGCGCATAATTTTGAAAAACCCATTGCCCGGCAATCGGAAAAATACTAAAAACCTGGCAGCTTAGTACACCTTATCATGGTTTCGATGCTATTTTGGCGGGTAAGCTAAATAGCTGAAATTAGCAGCATTGATATGCCAATTCATTGTCAAGTAATGCAAACAAGACTCTAGTTTTAAAGAAGTGGTGAATTGGAAACTTCTAACTTTAGACAGACAAATTTAATGCCAAAAAATCTGAGGACAGTAGCAGCACTAGATACAGCCAGTCATGTTTTGAATTTTCTTTACATTTCTCTTTAATTTACAAAAGTGCGGCCACAGGAATCAAACATTGGCATTAAATTCTACTTTCTAACTTTCAAAGTTATCAATTCACAACTTTTTGTTGCTACAGCCCATAACTATCGTTCAAAACATGAGTTTTCTTTAGCGATTATTTTGTTCTAAATTTGACCATCAACAAATTGAAATCGTCCTTAATATTTCCCTGTTCAAATTAGTTCATCGGTAGCGACATGCACGCATTGCGAGCAGTTTTTTACATAAGAGTTTGTTTACGTTATTTGTTTTTGAATATCCATACAAGTGCTGTTAATTTTAGCCAGTTTGCCTACCCGACGAAATGGCTGCGAAAACCGTGACATGGTCTGATCGTTTTTATACTGGTCTTATATTCTTCGTCAACTTGATATTTTGTTTCACTTATCTAGAGAATTTTTTTACTACAATTTTCATATATTATAAACTATTTCTTGAATTAATCTAAACACGGTATATACTGATAACTTAATAGAATTATCTAATTTGACAAGTGAGAAAAATTATGAGAGTTGTTCCTGGCTGCCGTTAATGAACAATCTGAGTACAGATTGGCTTTGCTTTTATAAGTCATTGAGGAACAGATGTTTACAATCAGAACATGATATAAAGAGTTTAATAAACCAAATGTTTTCGTACTGCGAAAATTTCTTAATTAAAATAGTGCACAACAAAGTCACTTGTGAGTAGAATTTGTCGTGTGATCTAACACATTGTTTCCTTGTGTCAGAGACAGACCAACAGTTAGCGAATGTTTGCGGCATCCTTGGCTAGAAACTGAAGAACTCGTTCACAAGAGCCCAACTCGAAAAACTAGGAGGCCCAGTCGCCGTGAGTCAAATAGTTCAGATCTTAACAAAAGCAACAAAAAACCTCTCCCACTTCATTCTAGAATAAAGGATCGCAACAATAATTTAACAGTTGGTAAGCATTTTAAAGTTTTAACAAATTTTGGCAAGTAATTGTGGAAAGATAAAGATTTTTATATTGATTGACTGGCTGTGGAATGAGTAAATACACCCCGTTAAATCAGTGCTATATGACTTTTCATGAAAAAAATTTTAAAAATTACAGTGTTATCTGCAATGCATATTTTCAAGAGTAAGATGACAAGTCTATTTCTTAAAGCCTAATGATTGTGAGATGTGGCTTAAATGATAAACGTCGATTATAGATAGCACATGCGTGCTAGTAGCTAACTTGTATCCACGTCATTGACAGCCAATTCGTTTTTTGGGCCTCATTAGCGCAGTACCTTTAACAAAAATGTATTTGGTAATGTTACACTTTTGGTTTCCATTAAGGGTTTCTTCACTATCTGGAAATAGCGTATCAGATCAAATACATAAGATTTTCGACCTGGGCTTAAAGACGTGGCCAATTAGCTACTGTGTTGTCCTCACTTTTTTTTCTTGCGTTTTCTAATTCTTGTTTAAATTCTTGCCATAGCCATCATTACCAAACCATTATTACTTTCCAACAATACCTTCCATTTGCCGCCTTCCTAAAAGTAGTTGGTTCTATACCGGAGTAAAGGTGAATGAAAATTTAACTGTAGCATTTTGTTTACAATCCTAGGTCTAATTAATGGTTTGGTTAATGGCGAAACGTAAACCAATGAGGAACTCATCGTAATAGATAGAACAACTGTTGACAGCAAGGACTTCTATCAGACTCCCTTTTGACACTGGGCCACAGCCATATTGCGATTCAAGACTTCAATCGTCCAGAGCATTGACAATTGATATGACTTGCTTTTTCAATGCTTTTAAGTGAACTTAAAAAGTCTGCCCTTCAACAGTGGCGACGATTTGTGTTTTTGGATGACTTTAATGTGGATATTCCACCCCAGCTGCTCTGGAATGACGTCCTTGAATTATCCCATAATGGAATAAAACTGAATTGGAAAAATTGTTTAGTTTTTGAGAAATTCATGTTTGGATATGTGTACTTTGATTTTGAAAATACGAAGTTGGTGTTATTTGTCATATGAGGACCTTTTGAAAATAGAAGGCCATCTCTGTGTAGTCCGCTTGTATTTGTACTATATATTTTATTTGCATTCAGTTTTCTTAAATCAGAACACAGACACTGTATGAAAATGAAAATGCAAAGTGTTTTTCAACAATTAACACATATTGAAAAAGATTTTAGAATTTCATTTCTAACCGAATGCAACATTTTTGTCTATACTGTCTGAAGGTATTGCATGGCATAGCACGAACAGCCTAATGAGGAAAAATAGCAACTGTGACGATGTTTCATCCTGTCTCAAATGAGAATTATGGCGAATATATCTTTTACCTTAATTTTTGGACTATTGAGAGCATCAGAATAAAAGTTGCACCCACTAAATTTTTTTAAAAAATTGTACATATGTACAGGCTGCACTTGTCTATAAACTGCATGTAAAGTTGGCATGTTGGTTCACTGTGACCTGGGTTGGGTTGTTCAAAAGCCGGTTAATTTTAACCCTGGGTTAAGCAAAAATTCACTGTGCAATTTCTTCTTTAAGAAAAATTGAACAATTCTTTAAGAACCCTGTTTGGATTTTCGAAGAACTACTGCTCAAATCCGGCCGTATAAGATTGGAAACAAAACCATGGGTTGAATATTTGGGTTAGTGCTAATTGGCTTTTGAACAACCGGGCCCTGTTCGGTAATTTCATTATTCTGATGTCACGATGCTAAATGTTTTGGCAACATAAAGAAGCTCGTTATCCCGTAAAAGTCCATAAATTAGCAGCATCGTTTAAATCGCAGAGTTCAAAGAGTATGAAAAAAGTAACGGTTTAATAGTCCGGAAATTACGGTATTCCTAATCACGGTGGAATAACAACATAAATAAGGTGGCTTGACTTCCGCAATTTAAAAGTAAGATATAGAGAAAATGCGAACCCCGTTTACTTTTGTGTCAGGTTAGACCACTGAACAGTTCCGCTACTGAACTAAAATATGTTGTGAGTTGTGATCATACTAGTATGTTTAAATTGTGTAATATAGCATATACATTTCTTTTTATTCTTATTAGAGATAACTGGGTGTCTTGGGTATTTTGATTTTTTTAACTTTTTTAGTATTTATGTAAAAATATTAGTAAGATTTTCATGTATTTGGCATCAAGGTTTGTAACATGTACAGTATATGTATTTGTTGTAAAGGAAAAGAGATGATAAACAATGCTATTCGAATGGAGTGAAATGAAATTTAGTCTGAGAACATGCGCGCAAGCTCGCACCATGAGTTTTCATTGGAACCATAATTTAAATTTCGGACTAAATTGCACAATAACAATTTCATTTACCGTTTTGTTATATTCACTTTAACTAATTTTGAGGGGGATCTCAGTTATGGTTTTCATGTATTGAAAAGGTAAGTCAGAGAAGTTTCAGATGCAAAGTTTGCAAATCGTGGAATATTTCAGTGAGTCACCCACAACAGACTCTTAAAGGTGGTCGTGATATCAAACCTTTATTTGAATATTGTAACATAAATGCTGCTAAGCTTCAAAGCTTCACTGATCACGGGTCCGAATTAATTGAAGCCAAAACAAGGAATTGAGTTTTAAAGGCTTTTTTGTGTTCAGAACGTTTTAAATTAATAACGAAAATGCTAATACCAGCGGTAAAAAAAAAATAAGCAAAAGGTTTTGTACTTATTGATACGGAATTAAAAAGGTTAGGGCTCTGAATGAATGATCTCCAGCTGTCTGTACGGTTAAATAATGTGGGAAGGGTTGTCTGTTGCTCGGAGAAAGTTTTTTTTTTTGTGCTAGATCAGTGATAAAGATTATCGGTACAAATTGTTGGGTTGATGACATTTATCTGTATAATTTGTTAGATTGAAGAAAGTTCTCTGCAAATTGTTGGATTGATAAAAGTTCTCTGTACAAATTATTGGGTTGAAAGTTTTTGTTCAAATTGTTAGATTGAAGAAAGGTCTATGTACAAATTGTTAGACTGGAAAAAGTTCTCTGTACAAATTGTTAGATTGAAGAAAGTCCTCTGTACAAGTTGTTAGATTGAAGAAAGTTCTCTGTGTGACGCGTTTTATCATTAACTTTTATTGTTAACAAAAAATTAGACAATGGATAAAATTTTCATGGCCGCATTCTGTGAAGGCAATTTACAGATTTATATACGTTCTAGTAGTGTGGCAAACAGTTTTCATCCATTGCTTAAACAAGCCCTGGTAACATCCAAAATCGAAACATATATCGTCAAGAGACAACCGATCCTCTTGAAGAATGGAAATATTTGCTATCGTTTAAACTCTTGTGTCGTGTAGCCAGCGCCATAGAAATTGGTACAAATTTCTCTTGCGCACAACGGTTAAAAAACACCAATAACTTGAAAACTATTTCAAGTTATTGAGAGCCACCGTTGTGGAGCTGGTATCCCGACTACATCAGACATCCTTTTGGGCAATGTAATTATTATTTCAAGTTATTGAGCCTGTTGTACCAGCTCGACAGCGGTAGCTTGTTAGGCAAAGAAGTTTAAATCATGACATGCGATGGTTTGTTTGAGGTAGAATTCTGGTCACAATTCTATAAAATCGTACCAAATAGCCTTAATTGCTTTTCTACGAGACTGTTTTAGCTGAATGGGTAGAGCGTCCGCGGGGTGTTCCGAAGTTTGTAGACATAATCCCTTCATCAGCTCGGAATTTGTTCTGAGTATTGTTGGTTTGGAAAGGGAACAAATATGAGTAACTTTGAGTCGTTGACGGAAAGTGATTTTAACGGCTTACCTTTGCTGCCTTCCTAAAATGAATCCAACCAAACTGCTGAAACTCTTCGCTATCATTTCTGTCAATGTTCCTTATATTTTTTTTCTAAAACGTTTTAATCAACTATGAGATTCTTCGTGCTCGTGGCAAAACTATGGAGTTCGTCAAGTAGTAATTCTAAAAGTCTGACTTCTTTCTATAAATGTTCAACATAGCAACCGGCATTCCATACAACTGATCGCGATGAGAAATATTTCAGATGTTTCTCAGGGCTTTTCTTTCGTTTGTCTGTATGGGGTGCTGGTCAAGTTATATGCAAAACAACTCAAGATTTTGAAGAAATTTTCTCTTTGAAAATTGTTTATTTTACGTCACCTATGAACGACAGAAAGCGTTGAAAAAAAAAAGATTTTTATCACGTTCTGAAGGCTAAAAAACTAGGAAAGTTCATATGTTGAAAACTTCAAGTTCGGGTCAGTAATAACTAAACTAGAAGTTTCTAATAGAAAGTGAAGTGCTGCGAGCTATGATACAATGATTACTGGTTTTCCTCCAGAAGAACCTTTATTTTTTTTATTTCTTTTGTAGATGACGCCATAAAGAGTCATCTTTTGAAATATTTCTTGTCGCGATCATTTGCATGAAATGCTGGTTGCTACGTTTAATACTTACAGAAAGAAGTCGGACTTTTAGAATTACTGCTTGACCGCAATCTCCGTCGATAGAGTAAATTCAAACTCATGAATACAGAGTACAGACTACGATGTCTCTTGTTTTTAGGGATCGACAAACACATTTTAAGTTGACTAGAAATTAGTTTCCTATAGCAGGACATTATCCCTTTAATGACCTCTCTGAGTGACCGTACCTACGTCTGTTTACGGACTTAACGAAAAAAGAACCCAGGAACTCTCCATCCTATATCAAGATATTGAGCTTTGACCGAAAACCCACCTGAACAGGAACTGACTTGCATAGCTTATTCACAGCTACAGAATGCAGCATTCACAGCAATTCGTGACAATCATGTACTAACGTGACGACTCTCATTTGATAGTCTCCACAGAGGAAAAGTGATGCTGTGTCAGAATACGTATTCTAAACCCTTTGACAGTCAATTGAACCTGGCTCTTATCACCGGTTTCTATAGTGTTAAGCGGGTAAAGAGTTTTTGACTGCCCCAGGACGGGACACTAGTCCATTGCAAGTTAACCGCCACCAGATGCTGGTATTCATTTACCGATCTCGGAAGGATTGAAAGATGAGCAAGCTTTGGCAGAAAAGATCACACAAATGTTAATAGCGCGGCAGAGCTGCTGGAATCGAACCCGGAACAGTGGTAGGAGAGTGGTAGAGTCTTGCCAATTACTCCAACCATTCTCCTTAAAACACTCTGCTAAACTCCACAGTGTCTACTGCCAGTGGAGTGTCTGAACAGACAGGGGTTCCGCAGGGGTCCTTATTAGACCCTATTGATGCTATTCAATGTGTACATGAACGATCTCCATTATTTCGTTAAAAACACCTTGCGGTCTATATGCGAATGACACGACAGCTTACGCTTCTGGTACATTTCCTGCTATTCCGGAGTATGAAATCAACTCAGACCTCGAGAAAGTGACTACCTGGCTTCAGCGTAATTACTTACAAACCCCACGCCTTACCGGGGCCAAGCCATGGCGATCGGGCCAAATAGTTATCTTATGCTTACAACATTACGTTACAAACTAAAAGATAGATTTCAAGGAAAGTCTAGAGATACTTGGCGTTTTTTTAAGGCTCAGATATTAGAACTATTAAGTAAGGCATGTGCAAAGACAGCAGCTCCGACAAGTTTCGCAAGTTTATATATGATAGGTCTATGTGCTACCGCATTTAGAGTACTGTAGTACTCCTTGAAATTAGTGATGTTCTGTTAGGTTTCTCATGAGTTGGTTTGGTATTCTTATTTACTTAACTTAATAAAAATGCAAATTATTAAAGACTGAAAGTAGTTCCAGTCGCTTTACAGGAGCTTAATTGACAAGGACCAGAATATCTTCTAAATGTTCTTAACATTCTAACAACAACAACAACAACAAGAATATAAAAGGAAGAAATTAAACTAATTTACAGTGGCTGGACACCCGAAATAACTATAC
>ERZ1740055.49-NODE-49-length-17831-cov-7.270702_pt1 | contig 17831 bp, 5 predicted proteins | sample MGYA00581747_ERZ1740055 | MGnify/ENA primary metagenome ERZ1740055 (study PRJEB43018, sample SAMN04849739) | marine metagenome | isolation source: floating plastic debris | place: Pacific Ocean | collected 2008-08-28 | study: EMG produced TPA metagenomics assembly of...
CAACTTTCGTTAGAGTAAAAGCTCAATAAAAATAATTTTGATTAATACATTCAGTGCTTTGAGTTCATAACCGCAAGGTCTTGCCGGTTAGTGACAGATAAATCAAGATCACGTGATCGATATTGACCAATTGCAGGCGCGGATTTTTTACAATGATTAAAGGTTGCATATTAAATTAATTTAACCCACTTTTAAACTAGCTATAGCCAGCCCTGAAGTTTAAAGCTTTATTAGAAACTGTAAGCAACTTTTGTTGCGCCGATTAGCTTATACGTACATTCTTGTTTGTAATCAAGATTAATAAATCTTTCACTATTTCGTTCAGATATTCTGTCGTGCAGGTTTAATAACATGTCAATATACAATTCCAATGTTCTATCATGCAATAACTGTTATGCATGTGCGATATGCGTGATATCTTTCATCATTGGAGGGCATGATGGGAAAATTTTCGGACACGTTATATAATATAGAGGCCGAGTTTGGTACATGTAACGCGCGGATATTTCGACTTGATGCATTTAAACGTATATACCGTTTAAGGCGTGAAAGATGTGGCACTTAAGCAAGAGAGGCGCTTGTTTGACAGCGGCGCCTAGTTTGAAAGTGGGTAAAACAGAACACCACAATACAAGATAACCCGTTTTAATCATATATATATATACATATATATATATATATATTTATTATATGAAATACAGTTGTATACAGAATGGTAGCAAGATGACCTCTAGTAGAGTAGCCAATCAGAATGCAGGATGCGTGTTAGACCATTAGTATATAGGTTTATACTAATGCTTAATATGCTCGACTTTCTCCCTAAGATGCTGGTAACTTTCAGTTGAAAATGTCACTAAAATGCTTTAAAAGACCTTGTTCAAAGTTTTTTAAGCCCAAGCTGAAGATGCAAAATACTGAAGTAAAATTCAGTACTGGAGGTTGGACTGTTTTTAGAATAGCACAATAAAAGCGCAAGGATTCACTAGGGGCCAAGTTTCTTATTGTTTCTACTGAGGTAAAACAAAAAAGAATGCATTGAATATGATATGAGAATACTGATCAACAACTTTATTCATCTTGTTATGGAAAGAAATAAATCTAACAAAACTAAACAATACGAGCTGTCAGTAACTAGTGTTAGTAGCTTTATAGTGAAAGTGAATATTGTCATTCATCCTGATTCAGTTGTAGTAGGAATTAATAAATCGATTAATTTCTGGAATTTTGAATTTATAGTTTGAACGCATGGATAAAAAAAATTCTACAAAATTCTACTATAATGCCAGCACGATGCTTGAATGCACAGCGGTCACTAAAATGCTCAAAGAAATGCTAGCATAATTGCAAAAGCACCCCGCACTACCTGCTCATTCCAAGTTAGTTTCCTTGCTACTTGCAGGAAGCGTGTATTGTAAACGTAATAATGTGTAATATAGAATCAGTTAAATTCTAGGTTAAAGCTGGTTGCTTTTAAATCACAGAAAAATTACGAAACTATAGTTGCAACTAAAACAAGAATCAATTTTCGCTAACAAGCGCACAATGTGCATGTAGATCACGTGCCTTTAAACAATAAGCTAATAAAAAAATTAAGAGTTAACAAAAAAACACATAAAATTACACGGCAATCAGCCATGTTCATAAAAGTCCTGAATGAAAGCTTTTTAATGTATAAAGAAGTAATCAGTAAGATCTTAACAATCGGTGATAAATTGTTGCTGGCGCAATATTCTAATATCGATGGAGAAATACCGTACAAGAGATAAAAAAAATTTAAACCCGCCAGTTGAGATTAAGCCAATACACTAGCTTATACTATACTCCTTGATGAACAAAATATTTTCTTCAAGCTCAAATCTGCTTAGAGATAAATTTTGCACTGGATTTCATCCCAAAATGAATACTTCAGTAACAGAATTAACGCAAAATCATGAACAAATAAAAAAGATTTACCGAGTGCTGGATTATTATAGAATATTTTTTTACAGTAATCAAATCGCTTACCACATCCCAATTTGTCTCTTTGGCAAACTTACATGCACAAAAATTTGCAAACCGGGATGGTATAAGTTTGTTGTAATACATTTCTAAGGTATAAAATAGTCAATAAGTGGAATGCACAGCTATCACAAAATGAATATGGAGATGCGAAAAATGCTGTAGTTATACACTTTTTTGATAAAGCGATAAAGGCAAAATGGTTTTGAGGTAAATGAACAAAACCAACAGTAACAAAAGAAATTTTATAATTCGCTTCGTAACTATAATTGTAAAGAAGAACTTTAAGGTAGCTATGCTTTTAGAAGTAATTTTGAAACAACGATAGGAAAAATAAAATATCAAATTAAGCCGGGATCTGGTTATTACGAAAGATCTCAGAAAGATAGCGTTTAAGATACGGGTACATGAGGCTTGAATGTCAAAATATTATCAGCTTAAAGTATATAGTTCAGCGGTTTCAAGTTAGCTACTAGCACGTTTGTGCTATCTATTATCAATATATGAGGGTTGTAAGGACATCATTTCGCGTGAGCGGAAACTATGGAATGCATCCCGATAACGACACAACTTGGCAGAGGTTTTTTTCCCCTTCTAAAGAGAAGGAAAGGAACCCTCTGCACGGATCTGCTTGATATTCTATATATTCGTCTTTCCACTTCGCAAATTTCGGAAACGACAAAAAAAATCTAGTTTATATGGAAGTGTTATTGCAAACAGTCTGTTATTTGTCACAGGGTTTTTCTGGCTGCTAGTTTACAGCCATTGATAAATCTGTTTTTTTAACAGCCCTTCGATCGACTTCGTTAAAATAAATAAGTTTCACCCAAAGTTACTGTTTTATATATACAAGAAGTATAAATGTGTAGAATTGGTGTTGTACAGACTTCTTTCAACATTAATGTCGACAATATCAAATACTAGTAGTTTTAGTCTTATCATCAAATACATGTTCATAGAACATGCTATTGATTTGATTGATCTTGTCATTATTTGCGGGGAGTGTAATTTCAGCTTTTTGAAAAATTCACTCGTGCAAATATTAAAACTTCCAAATTGAACTCAAAACCGTATGATTACTTATTACTGAAAAAAAGGGAGATGTTGTGGGATGCCTATGTAAACTGGGCTCCCTGTAAGTAAAAATTGTTATCATTTTGCCATTTTGTATTTCTGACAGATGTTACTTCCCAGAGTTCCGTCTTAATCTTTCTGTATGTACTGCAAATGATTGTGTTTCCATTTAGCCATGGGTGGTTCAACATATGTTTTCTTTGCATTATACTTGGTGTTAATAATATTTGGTTGTACAGGAAACTGGATGGTTGTTCAAGTAGTTCGAACAACTCCTTCGATGCATAGTGTTACTAATTTTCTTTTAACCAATCTTGCCATTGCAGACGCTCTCACACTTGGCTTATCACCATTTGTGTGGAATACAATTTTCCGAGCAATTAAACATCCGTCAGGAAAATTAGGAGACGTAGTGTGTATGTTCCTAACGGGGAATTGTTTCATAGAAGTGACCATTAATGTGTCGATGTTAACACTTTGCATTCTCGCGATAGAAAGATTCAATGCGCTTGTAAAGCCGATGATTGTAGGAAAAAGACTTACAAAGAACAGCGTAAAATTTGCAATCTGTGGAATGTGGTTATTTTCCATTTTATTTTGTATTCCTAGTTATACGGTTTTTAGATATAAAGACAATGGCGATGGGAACTGCTTTAAAGTTTGGGAATACAAATGGTCAAAAGATAACAAGGGTTATGTTTTATCTACAATAACTCTATTTTTTACTGCATTTCTTTTGTTGAGCTATTGCTACACGAAAATCATACGAGGGATGTACTTCACAAACACAATATTGGCAACAGAAAATGATGCAACCGGTAAGCTAGGAAAAGATGCTGGATCAAGGAAAAAGCTTATGATAATGTTTTTAACTGCAACAATCAACTTCGCTGTTTCCTATTGCTTTCTTTTGGGTTTGTCTTTTTATGGACTGTTGGCTAAAGAAAATTCCTTAGAAAAACAAGAAAAACTGTTATCAACAGTTCAAGATGTTTCGTGGCTCCTAGTTTTCACGAGCTGTAGTGTGAATCCATTGTTATATCATTTACAAAGTGAAAACTATAGACGAGGTTTTGTTAAGATACTTCGTTGTGGGTGCGGAGCCAACGTTAACCGTCTGAGAAGGAGACCTACATCTGCAGAAATGTACTCTCTCTAGAGGATATTAGTTAGGCTTGTAAGTTTTATAATATTCATGAATTGAATCCGTAACTTAATCATATTTACTCAATTCAAACAAACAAGCTATAAGTTAATTTTACTTTATAACAGTTGTTTAAGAAAATACTCAATCAGGGTTTTGTGATATCCACTATTACATAATGGGATTAATGTAAATTAAATTTGATTTTCAGTTCTGAAATAAATTCAAATTATAACTAAGGCGTCTTACTGAATTCCGAATTATTTTAAAGAGATGTTAAAATCCAAAAATGCAACGCTGAAAAACCTTTCGTTGAACACATGTGCAGAGATTAAAACAAGGTCTGGAAGGCAAAGAATGACATCCTCAGCACAGACTTAAAAGAAAGAAAGAAAGAAAAAAGAAAAAAATACTGAATAGTATTTTCTGTTATTTTCAAATTATGATCCCACATTTATAAAGTTAGCACTAGAAAACATATATTACATTTACTTTGATGTAATTTCGGTTTATCAAAAACAGAAAATTAAATTTAGGTTTCTCAATATGGTCGTCTATTTCTTTTTTGAGATCATTTGGTTCTGATTCTGTCATGTCCGGTACGGTAATTTTTCTAAAATTAACTCGAATTAAAAAAAAACTCAACTCACGCTTGTCTGTTATGCTGTGGCAGTTGTCAAATCAGCTCATTACACCTCGTCAACTATCTGTGATCCTTTCCATGTGAACGTGCGTTCGTTGTTTAACCTTTAATATTCTTACAAAATTAAAACATGTTAGGATTACAAAACAAATTACAAAGCCAGACCCAACATTAAAACGTTAAAGAACAGTTTTACGATATAATTCAAGAATGAAATAAACTTAAGGTATCCCGGTTATTCCGTTGCTGAGTCACTGCCAGATTTGTTATTAGCATTTTGACAGTCGATAGAAACATAAGTAATTAAGAACAACATTTTCCGGTTTATCTTCTATAAAATAGACTCAAGAATTCGAAATATGCTTTAAAAGATAAAATTTTTATAATTTTGCTTTCTCGCGGAGCATTTTTATGAGCAAATCTAATGAGCTCTTGACCTGTGCTGTGTTTTGATAACTTCAAAACGTGAACTTTTCTTACACTACCATTTACAGACGAAAATAAACTTTTTTCATCCTTTAGTTAATTGCATCTGGTGGATCAACTGGAACTGTGTGATCTCTATAAGTTAAAATCCAAAGCCCAATTTCTTAGGGAAAGATGACGGTAAATCCAGTAAGGGTTGCTTACATCGTCGTAGTTTCAACAGAGAGATTAAAATACAAAATTAAAAAATGTGATATGCTGATACAGACCATTCCAAAATTGCGCAGGGAACTGGGTCGAGTTTCAAATTTTAACCAATCGATAAATTGACATCATCACATTAAAGATCACGTTGAGAGTTTTCATTTGACCAAGTTTGATGTTTTTGGGGTAAACAGAGACCAGGTTATAGACCTTGAAACATGTTGAGACTGCGTCCCCCATGCAAAAACTATATAAACTCTTAAAGTGCCTATGAAGTGAAATGTTTTTAGCACATTAAAAAAATATAGCATTTCAAACATATTATTCCAAAGTTTGAGATGTATAAGACAAAAATTAGCAATTTTATTCACGCTGCAAGTTAGAACTTTGCAGCCCAGAAAAATGTTAGTTCGCTCGCGTGGTCAAAAGCTTGTGAAGTAATCAGGGGTGCACAAAATAACTTTCCCATAGTGGAAAGTGGATAGTGGAAAAAAAAGAAGAGAGGATGTGTTTATTGTGTTGCTGGTACCACCAATGGGCAAAGCTGCCAGAATACAAAAAGGAAAGGATTTAAGTTCCATAAGTTTCCTGATAATCCAATTGTAAGGGCAAAATTGGTTATAAAAATCTTCCAAAAGGCCCGACTTTAAGGGCCTGACTTCGAAGTTCATCCCTCTTGCTCGGTACACTTCAAAGACAATTGCTAGTAAGTTGAATATTAATCTGTGTTTAGTTTGATCTTTGAGCCCCAATCTTTGTGGTGCAAATGTCACTTTGAATATAGTTTAAATTTTTCATTATTCACAATGACAACAAGCGTACTGATCAACACAATCCAGTAGTTTTGTACATAGTAGTAGTGTAAGTACACGCTTTATAAATGAAGATGTTAGTTGTTACTAACAAAACGTTTGGCAAATCAATAAAATCGCATTGCACTTACAGCCTCTGTACTCCTAATTACGTCACAAGCATTGATTTTGCAACAAACTAGGCGGCCGAGTCCCATGACCATTTTAGAAGCAAAGATAACTTTAAAACGCGTGTAAAACTCCTATTTTTATCTTTTATCTTATACTCCTATAGTTACACATCTCAAATTTTGGAACTGTACGTTTGAAATGCTACATTTTTCAGCTGTGCAAAACAAATTCACTTCATATGCATGTTAAAATGTTTTGTCAGTTTTGTGACAACTGTAAAATCCCATCATTCACCCACCATTTAAAAGAAGATGAGATGAAAATCACGCATTCTTGCCCTTTTTTAAGAGACATCACAAAAATCATTAAGAAATTAAAGAGTTTATATATATATTTTTGGGATGCTGTCAGTGTATCAACATTAGTATAAAAAAGGAATTGGGAGTATTCGGAACTTGAGCAAATCTTTTACCCCCCCCCTTTTTTCCTCCCAGCCCCTCCTTCCCCTCCCCACGTTTGTATGGATTAGGAAGCATGTTTCAAGGTCCATAACCTGGTCTCTGTTTACCTCAAACTAGGTCAAATGATAACACTCAACTCGATTTTTCATGTGGTGGTATCCGATCATTGATTGATCAAACCTTGAAACAATTTCGCAATGGCCTATAAGATGAAGATACTGCATGAAACACAAATCAAATTGCGATTAAAGTGATGTTCTGACAAGACAATGAAAAGAAAGATACTATTGTCACCTTCTTAGTTTAAGTTGCATGAGGTTACACTTTTTTTTGATAAAAAAAACAGTAAATTTTGTTTAGCTTTTAAAATGTTCTTAAATTTGAATTTTTTCAGCAATTTGAGACTCAAAATTCTTATTTTTTTTAACTGCCATATACTTTTATAATTGATAGCTGAAAATCAATTATAACGCCTTTAAGTGCTCAGGATAAAATTCCCTATTCTTGCTGTGTGTGTGTTGTGTTTTTTTTTGTGATTAAGGCAAACAGCCGGTATCTTCAGTATTTTTTTGTGAAAGATATACACGTACGTGCATGTGAGTAAACACGTCATTTCAGCCTGAGATTGTTCTTCATTTGCTTTTGATTCATCAGGCAACTGGTGTCTCACTGTTCTTATTCTAAAGTTTGTTCTTAATAATAAAAGGTGTATGACGTTCCAAAACGTTTTCGGATTGTAACAAAAAAAAACAGTGTCGTTCACAAGGCCCTCTTTCTTCCTCCCTATCTCCCTCACGAAGAAGAGCCTAACCAATTTTTTTTGATAACAATAATAGAATCAGTTTAGCTGAACCCTTTTCATATGACTCAGTGCAGAAAGTGTCAAACAAAAAGCGATACTTAATCAGTTTATTTATCAAACACGTGGCAAACTACAAAACTATCACAAACCAATAACAATTTAACTTTTTAAAGTTATTTTATTAATTTTTTTTAAATGGAAAAATTGGATGTCTATTTAAAATGCACAAAATTAAAGATAAAATAAATTTGTAAAATGTTGACCAATATGAAACTAACGAAACGGCTAGATTATTGCTTTTTATTTGTGCTAATTATAAAACATGCCGATATTTTTATTTCAATACTCACTCTCTTCTAATCATTTCTGTCACGCTACTTTTGAAAAACAAAAAAAAAACCTTGAAACGTATTTAATTATGTTATTCTTAGAGTTAGTACCGTTTAACTCTTCAATTGAGGCCAAGCAAACAGTTTACATACTTTATTGGTAGCTAGTCTTGTGTACTCTCTGCATAGTACAAGTGTATTGAGACGAAGAAGCATGACAAAGTAATCTAGGATAACTCAAGTTACAGAAGATAATTCGTTGCTTAACTGACTGACTACGGTTAATTATTATTGTCCAATTAATACATTATTATACAACCCACTTAAATCACCTTAAATCTTCCTCTTTAAGAAAAGTCTCTAGAAAAGGTTTGATACCGTGGTCGCTATTGAGATTGTCAGCGGTATGGTATGACGTAGGTTAAGATATTTAGAGCATAATATGACAGTGTGCTTCAAAATCTTGATATCTTTTGGGCAATTTATATCTTGCAAGTTTTTTTTATAACAGCAAAAGCCAAACTGTAACCGCGTTTTTTCTCTTTTTAATCAGTCTAGTATCGTAACTACGTCATAAACAACCCCTGACATCACATATTGTGCTGCCGATCAAATCTTGTCGATTCGTTACAAAACATCAACTTAAAAGAACTTCATATAGTTGTTCTACTACGCCTAAATGTTCAAACGATAAAAAGTCAATCTTAGGGTTCAGCTAGAAACTTAATTGTTCAAGGAAGTACTTAATATTGCTTTAAAATGCAAATTTCGCAAACTAAATTTCGTTGTACAAATGGAAGTTCTCTTTTCTCCACTTGATCCTTCGATTCTGAAACCAGATTTTAACTTGCGTTTCGGAGAGGTTTAGAGCGGCCGCCATTTGTTGTCTTTCAGCTCCCACCAAATACTGCTGCTTATCAAACTCGTCTTCAAGTTTCTTCAACTGTTCCGAGGTAAATATGGTTCTTTTGCGGCGTTTCTTTCCTATTGGCTTGTGAGATTGAACGGTTGTCTCCTTTAGTTCATTATCTAGCAATCCTGTTGAAAGACATCCAAGTAATTTATCTATTTGATAGCAAAACGCTTGCTTTAAGTCATTGTCTATGGTGGTATTATAAACAACCAGCAAATAAAGGTTTGAGTGGGGAGTGGGCTTGTGGAATTGTTTTCGCAACTGCCATCGTTTGTGTTCCCTTTCAAGCTTGTTTCTTAAGCTCCCGATATAAACTTGTCGTGCATAACGGTTTGGACTATGGTCCAAAAACTAACACAAGGCCAAAACAAGCATCCTAAAAACTTTTAGAATTGGTTACTAAACTTTTTTTCTAAGAAGTACCGATACAATCAGTTTCCAGACTCTGTGTTTTTAGTTTATTCCTCTAAAAGTGCATTAGCGCGTTAATAAAACACGTGATTTGATCAACTAAGTTGATAAGGACGCACTTGTCGATAAGAGCCGGGTAGTGATCCTAGTGTCATGGTCTGCTTTCTTCACTGAGGACATTAACGGCTGTTTCAAATATATATATGTGAGCCGCTGTTACGGACTATCTATCCTCAGCTGTTAAAACTCTGTATTCATTTGTAAAGCGCTTAGTAAGAGTTTTAAGAATAAGCGCCATTTAAGAATCGCTATATTATTATTATTATTATCATCATCATCATCATCATTATCATTATTATTGTCATTATCATCATCATCAATATCATCATCATCATCATTATCATTATTATCATCATCATTATCATCATCAATACCATCATCATCATCATCATCATTATCATTATTATTGTTATCATTATTATTATTGTTAAATGTTTAATCATTGCTTTAGTAGAGTACAAAGCTGACGTTTCGAGCATTAGCAATTCATCAGCAGAGCAACTGGCGATGATTTAAAAGCAAGCTTATAACAAGCTCCTTATACCGTATTTTTTCATCCATTATTGAAATAGCTGTAAAGACTGGAACTGATTGATTTTTAAAGTTATCTGCAAAGATTCAACAATTTAAATCCTGTTTTCCCTCCAGGGGAAGGCAGCAGATTCAAACATTAGTTAAGTAACTGCATTTTGTAGGCAAGAAAGTCCAAATCCAGTCTCCTCAGCTATTTTTCTGTCCGTCTGTCGGCATCTTTGTCTGTCCATTTGTCAGTTCGTCTATCTTTCTGTCTGACTGACTGTTGTTTATCTGTCTGACTGACTGACTGACTGACTGACTGACTGTCTGTCTGTCTGTCAGCCTGTGTCTCTCTTTTTGTTTGTCTTTTTTCACTAAAGAGTAAGTGAGAAGATGGTAAATTAAAACAGAAGATAAGTAATTGTACTTGAAAAGACAACTGAAGTCTAGTCGTTGAGTCAATCTCCTAAACTCTCTGTCTGTCTGTCTGTCTATCCGTCTGTCTTTCTATCTGTTTGTATTTATCTCTCTTTTTGTTTCTGTCTCTTATCACTCCATGGGAAATGGGAAGAGGATAATTCGAACATTAGTTAAGTAATTCAGTGCACTTATAGACACGGAAGTCAAATCGTTTATCCAGTCTCCAAAACTGTTTTGCGGTCTCTCTATTATATTTCACGGTCTCAGTCTATCTGTCAGTCTGTCTGTCTGTCCGTCTGTCTGTCTGTCCGTCTGTCTGTCTGTCCTTCTGTCTCTGTGTCTGTCTGACTCTCTTCTTTGTTTGTCTCTTTTCGCTTTTGTACTGGAGACCTTAATCAAACCACACACTTATCGATAAATGCATTTTTTATGATCCTCTTATTGGTTGCAAGGACATTTATCTTTAGAATAATATTGTAATCTGCATGTTGCAGCGGTTGTGCTAGACTGCAAAGTTCCAGTAGATTGCTCATGTACAAACTGTACGTGATATTTGTTTCCTGATTTTTCACGTGACTTCAGCTACAACGTGATTTATTAAGCTTTTTCCTTTTAAAAAGTGTAGTAAGAATACCATTTAAAATTTAAACCGGGATGGAAAACTATTTATTTTGTTCCATAGCTTCTCAAAATATTCGAGAGAAATAAACGCCCTGAAACATTATCTTTTGGACTAACTCAAGCTCACTTGCCTTTGTTTGTAATAAATACAATGGACTTTCTTTCAGCTTTCGAATTATCTTCATTTAAAACTCAAAGCTAACAGCAAGAAACAAAAGAATTGACAAAGGAAAATAAAGATTGCATAGTAACCGAGATGTTAAAATGAATTCGAATATAGAGGAAAATGTTGTCCGTTGACAAATTTATAGATCATGACGAGTTTTGAAACTATTATAATTTCACATTCAAAATTATTCATGCATGGAAATCAAATGTATTTCAAATTCGAAACAACGTGAACTAATTTTCAAAAATTTTTCTAAGATTACACTTTCTCTCTCTGAAGGACCGATTTTTATTGTCTATATATTTGGGACGAAAATAATTTCTTTTTTATTTTACAATAACAAAAAGAAAAGCCAGATGATACTTCATCAATTGACTGCAAACTCGATATTCAACGTATAGTTTTGATCAAACCAAGCAGTATAAAGTTTGTTGTAAGTTTATTTGTTTTTTTATTATTTGTTATTTTATTTTTATGTTTGTCTATTCGAGTCAAAAGAAATAAACACCAGGATCGAACAAAATCGAGTCAGCTCATAGTAAATTCAATTTTTGACGTTAATAACGACTTTCATTGTTATAAATTAATGTTTCCAAGGGTTGTTTTTACTGAGTTCATAAGTGAAACAGCATGCGTGCAGAATGAAAGTTTAAAAGCAATCTTTTTTGTCATATTAGCAATACTTTTTCTCATTTTCGAACACTTTTATTTGAGAGAAATACAAGTCAGTTAGTTAATGTTTTAAAATCTAGGTATTTTGTTAAAACATTTACACCTTTTGTATTGTTTCCAATGACTGAGAATTGTTTTGCCAAAAGCTATTATAATTTTTCCTTTAGCTACAGCTATTTTTCTTCAGTTTTACTGTCATGTTCAGTTTTAAGCCATCCGAAACACAGTTACAGACCTGAGGGAAGTAGTTTTCCTCACGGCTATCAAGAATACAAGGTGGATGAAACCTTGACTGACTACAACCCCTATACATGCATTCTGTCGCCGTCTGAACTAAAGGCTGGACACATTTATGAAGGGAATATTAGAAGGGCGTTAGAGTCAATCGTTCCTAATGACGGTTCATTTTAAAAATGGAAGCTTTTAGAAATCAAAGTTTGCAGTTTGTCATTCTGATGTCTTGAATATGATTTGGTTATCAGGTCCAAGAATAAAATATGAATAGCTTACTATAATGGGATATTATTTATTTCTCTGACTCAAAAATCAGATCGGTAATGTGATCAATTTTCTCATTTTGAAAATTTTGGCCATAACACAAAGGTTATTTAGTTTAGAAAAGAACGAATGTTTAGGTTACTCTCTCTTACCATCTTTTATTTCTTTCTTTGGTGCCGAATGTGCAGTTTTTTCATAAGGTTCAAATCGGGATTGTGTCTTAGCGGGTATCGAGCTTCTAGAAGGCAGTTGAGGACTATCTTCGTGTTGAATTGTTTTCTGGACCTCTCTGCTGAACTGGCGAGGTGCTGATGGTCTGTGCATACCCAAGATGGAATTTACTGAAAATTTCAAATGCGCCTCTGAAGTTTCTGCTTCATTCACGGGCCTGAAGTTAAACCAAGCCCTGGGTGCATAGCTGGTCCGCTCACAGAGACACATGTAACAAGGATAATGATAGTATGGAGCTAAACCGTATCTACCTTCCGGCTGCATTTCATTGGGGTGTGCAACCTACAAACTTTTGGAATCACTGTGTTATATGATCACAACTGCAGATTTCAGTCGGGTTCTCTTACTCGGAGTAGTAAGTAATTAACCCATTTCACTGGTTTTATGATTACAGGCGTTTCAGTTGCTAGCTAACAAAACCCTCTTTAGCGGAATGTTTCAATCACAATTAAACCAATAGTTGGACTTTAATGAAGTATTAAATCCTTATATTACGAGCGTTTAAAATAAACGAAAACAGAATTTGAATAGTATAATAGAGACATCGCTCGCTTCCAAACATCCACTTTAGGTCTAGCTGAGTGTAGAATTTGTTTGTACAGGCTGCGTTTGCAACTAGACGCTCTCATTGAGTTGCTCGAAAGACAATTTTGCAAAAGAATCATAATCGACCATCAACATCAACTATAATTTATTATTACTTAATAGGAGCTAAAAGCCAATTACTGTACTATTAGAATTAAAGAAATCAAGGAGTTGGTCGTTTAGTTTTTTTTTCGAATGTGACGAAAGCGCAACTTTCTCACTTTATACTGTACAAAAGTAATGAAAAAACTGTGCTGTTTTATTCTATATGGAAATAATTTCCTCGTAAAGCTTAAACTAGTTTACCGCTAGTTAGTTTTCTGTAATATTTATATCTGCTTATAAAGTTGAGAAAATGCGTTACAATCCATTTTCAGTGTACAAAAGTAAATTCATCAGTCTAAATGGTTTCTATGGTTATGTCCATTCGTTCATAATAAACCAGCTCTAGCTTTGACAAAATTTCCAATGACTGAGAACCATTCGCATTGCCCTTTCCCACCAGTATTTCTTTAATTCGGGCTTTAAGTTCTCAAGAGTTTTTTTGTAACTGAATTAAGATGACTGTGTTGTTGAATGACTGTAATATTGAAAAGAAGTAGAGCGAACGAAAGCTTACAATGGTCGTTCTTTCTACGTCTAAACTTTGCTAAGGAAACCCACACACAAGTCAATAAACTCGAAGAGAGATTACATCAATGTTTTTCCTTCAGCAATCTTTATGTGCCAACTTTAAAATTTAAATCTTGGAGTAACATAAAAGCAATCTGTTTTCTGTGGTTATTGACGTATTCCTCTTTTTGGGTCCAAAACTTCTTGAAAAAAAATGTTTATGTATTAAAGTGTTTACGCCACATTGGATGGTTGTGAATAATCGAATTAACGACAGGTTTTTACTCTTTGCTAACAAATGTACAGTTAATACACATTTACTAAAATTTGATATGTTTAGCACTACAAACCTTGATATGTGTCCTACTAATATAAACAAAGCTTTGTTTGTCTCGTGAATGAAAACAGATTCAGATTTTGAACTAGGTCTTTGTTTCGAAATCAAGTTATATTTAAGTTAAGGCAAAAATTGTTCACGAGTTTTGTTCACTTAAAGAAAGACTAATAAAATCACTTACTACACATATAAGGATCTCTAATTCACACCAACCTAAAATAACTGTACAATATCTTGGTATTAACACTTAACACTTTTGAAAATTAATACACTTTCACTTTGCAATTTGGGTGAATTTCTCCATTACTTTAAACTTATTTAGAGTTTAGTTGTAAACGAAGGTTCGTTATTAAATGATAACAATAAATTGTTTTATTGGCAAAAATTGAAGCAAAATGACTTGTTGAATGAAAAATCTTTTATCTAATCGACATTGTCAATCTCGCTCAAACAAATGGCCCTTTAAAGTATTATAATTATACACCACAGCTCTAGATTTAAAATTCCACAAAATATTTTGATTCCTTGTTTTTCATTAATAATTAGTACATATTTTTAAGTTTTAAAATCATTATTCAGCATCCTTAATCTTGTTTCTTCCACAATTTCATCCTTGAACAGTTGATATTTTTTTTTTAGTTTTCATTGGTTTTTACTTTATGTTTTTTGTCGCATTAAACCATCCAAGTCGCCTGAAATATTATTTTAGGAGCTTGATTGCGGTATTGTATGTGTTTTTTCGTGAGCCATTAGTTTTCATTACCTGAAAAATAGGATTATTTGAAAAATCGTTATTAACATCAGTTGCTCATTAACTTTATTACTAATATTAAGCTCATACCAAATTCAGAGTGTTTTTAAAGACTTTTTTTTTACTTTGTTCTTCTAACTTTCTGGCACCTCAGTTCAAACTCCTTGTTTTTACTATCTTCATTGTTCTAAGTAATCTAAAGTAATCCATTTGATGTGCTGGTGTCGTCAGCTTGTACAAATGAATTAAGAAAAAGATTAATTTCGAACGAAAAAATACTTAATAGAACCTTCTCAACGATAGAGAATGAGAACCTGTTCGAGATGTAATAAATGTCTTTTTTTTTGTTGAATTTTTTTGTTGATAAATTAAAACTATTGAATGGCGAAGGCCAGTAAGTAAAACACGTGATTTTATCTGCAACTCTCTAGACTTTAAAACGCTTGATCATCGTCTCAACTACAGTACAATTGACTGACTGACTTCATTCGGAGAGCGAACCGGCTCGAAAGACGAAACGTCACTTTTTACCGTACTTTCGGCAATGATTAAACATTTTAGAGTTGTTAACTTTACCTTCTGGCCAACATAGTTAAAAAAATTTTTTTTTTCTTTTTAATAAACCTGTTTAACAGTTTGTCGACAAACCAGGTATTTTTAACTGGTTTAAAAATATTTTTGTGTCATTTTATCATATCTGAGTACAAAACGTTTTGATCACTGCGGTAAGGTAGTTTTTAAATGCCTGGTTCGTGTCTTTTCAGACTATCTGTATAGCACTATATGGAAACACGTCATAGGATTGTCCTTAACATGTAAACAATGCCTTATAGCTTTGCAAACCACGATGCTCTTTATTTTCAACGTGGCGGATTTAGGAAATAAAGAAAATTGAAAGCTTCGCTGAGGGGTAATGTAGTCATAAGACGTCCAAAACAAATTAAAAAGAAACGGAGTAAGCAGCTTTAGAAAAAAAACGAGATTTTTCTTGGTTTTGTGCGATGGTTAATTCCGAAACGCAAAACTGTAGTTGCAAAGCCTATAAGCTCTATCTCCCGAGTTTTTGTCTCGAACTAACTGAATTTTGCACTTGCAAAACATCACGAAGGAGAAAATAAGCTGCTTATTAATGTTTCGCCCTATGATTGATTGCCGTCATTTTGAAGCCTGGTTTCCATAGTCATAGAGTCGAGAGTCGTAATACGTCGTTCCGGGCGATTCAGATCTGCTCAGACTACAAACATGACCCTCGAGGACCGGGACGATTATATATGGAAAATAGCCGAGACGACTGCAAACCACTAAAGCGACCCAGACCGGACCCGTTTCGCCTCGATAAAATTAAATTCTATTCCGGCGACCCAAAGAGTTCCAAAGACAACCGGAAAGAGACTGGAACAACAATATGGAAACTATTGGATACAACCCAAACGGATCAAAATCACCAAAAACAGGTTGTAAGCTCCTGGCGTGCAATTCCAGAAGTTGCCATTTCCTTTTATGTTTGTATTTTAATGACACAACATCATTTGCTGGTATCTATATATTGCTTTTCCCAACACTTAATGTCAGAAACTTAACAAATAGCTTATAAATCCATAAAAGAAAAAACCAATTGCTATGTCTGTCTTATAAAATGTTTTAATTATATAGTTTTAATTCAAAGTTTATTTATTATTTCAAAGATAATTTTAAGCTGTAATATAATTTTGTATAAAGTTCCCGCCAAACATTGTTGTCGGTCCCAAGCCATCAAGCTTTACAACCGCGCTCCGAGACGACCCTTTGAGACCGCAAACGACCCCTATGGAAATCGCCAGTTGTATAGGGGCGGTTCAGTCACCTTGGTCTCTCATTTTTTTTTTTCTTAAAAACTTGAAACAACATGAAAAACCCTTAACGACTATGCGGAAACCAGGATTAAGAAGCGACAGACGAAACAGGTGAATACCATGTGGAAGCTACATCGTACGACAGTCGTATAGTAAGTAGTAGTAGTAACTTTATTATACACTCTTAGCTTAACAGCTAGTTTACAGGTGTATAGAAAGAACTAAGAAAGGAAGAAAAAAATATTTACATATAAAGAAGTTAATAATATCTATATTTAAAATTTACAAATAATTAATATTCATTAAAATTTTAGATATGGTAATACTCGAAAATCCGCCTTGGTAAAATTAGAACTTAGGTTATTAAAATGATACATCTCTAATAATTCTTTTAAAAGTTAGTGTTCCTTCTTTTTCCCCTATTGAATCGTTAAGCTCGTTCCATGTTTTTGCTGCAAAGTATTTGAAGGATTTAAGCCCATATTTCGTTGAATTGGTATCGATAAACTGGTTTGTCCTTTTAAATTGTAGCTGGTGCTTCGTTTTTCTATTAGTTTAGAAATTGGAACAGGTACTGTTTTATTAAAATATTTGTCTATTACGAACATCATTGTCTTGAATTTTGCGGTGCGCCAAAGTTGGCTGTTTGGCTCGGCTCAGAAGGTCTGTATAGGAGGATGTCTTGTCTTTGTATATGAGTCGTAAGGCTCTTTCATTTACTTTTTCTAGTTTTTCGGCGTTTCGCTGACCACAGTGATGCCATGTTTCGCTACAGTATTGAAAGTGTGGGAGGATGAATGCATGATAAAACGTATGTGTCATATTGCTCACAATCCCATACGACGGATAATTCCGACTTAAGGTACCGGTAGTTATGACTAATATGGAATTAGGCTCAATAAGAGACAGTTGCCTCAAAAGGCTAAATCTTTAAATATCAGTTCTACCACAGAGTTGATTGAATGAACTGGGCTAACCTTCAAAATGTCAGCTACGGCGCCAGTGATTAAGTTGACTAAACCATATTGCACTTAACATGAGTAAAATATAATGAATGGCTGGAAAACTACGTTGAAATTAATTTGCCAGTGAGCCAATATGAGTAAGAGCTTGGACTAAGCCAGCAATTTCAACAACAACATTTTTTATTTGCACCTTCAAGTTACAATCATAAGAAATTCAAATTAGCTATTATATTA
>ERZ1740055.50-NODE-50-length-17749-cov-7.541540_pt1 | contig 17749 bp, 7 predicted proteins | sample MGYA00581747_ERZ1740055 | MGnify/ENA primary metagenome ERZ1740055 (study PRJEB43018, sample SAMN04849739) | marine metagenome | isolation source: floating plastic debris | place: Pacific Ocean | collected 2008-08-28 | study: EMG produced TPA metagenomics assembly of...
GGCGGGCGTGGTTGGCGCAGTTGGTAAGATCTCTGCCTTCCGACCACAAGGTCCTTAGTTCTAACTCCGGCTCTGCCGAGAGTATATTTTTGTATGAAAAACAGTTTCTGCTACAGTTCCGTAGTTTTGACATGTGAAAAAATTAAGACTTGATAGTCTAAAAACAATATTGTCAACTAGACCGTAACGCTTAAGTCTCAAGCCTTACATACTCTGCTCGCTCACCGACACGAGCCTCGAATTTAATTTCTTGTTTATTTATGTTTTAGTTTTGTTTTCGTTTTTGCAAAATGCTTGTAAAATTAGCGACAAGTGAACAAAAATTGAAGGAAGTAGTAAGTACGCAACAAATTTAATGGGTTTTGATGACATGGGTATTAATTATTATGTAATTCTTTTAAGTTTTTTTTGAGACGTGCATGCATGTTATAAATTGAAATAGGAGGCGATGGGTTGTTTATTTTAGTTTTGATGTTCTTATTTTTACGCAATTTCAGCTTCAAAATCCCGCTATTTTTATTAACGCCGTTCTCCGTTAACTTGTAAACTGGTACTACAGTAAACCGCTTTACGTCGCTTTTTATCACAATACCTTTGTAATTAAATAGTTAGAAAGCGGTGTGACATCTTTTAATGTTAAATTTCCTTCAGTGTAAAAAATTCTTAAAAGAAAACTTTCTTTTTGCCTCGGTTTGTTTTTCATGCCTTGTCTCGGCTTTCAACTTTTTTTTTGGTTGTCTTTTGTCTTTTTGTCTATTTTTTTGGTTTGTCTTTTGTCTTTTTTTTGGTTGTTATCAAGCATATTAGATCGATTGAAAACACTTTTTGAATGCGTGAGAAACCTTACGCTTTGTCCGAAATTGTAATTTCGAATATAACTTTTAATTCAAACAAACACCGGTGAAAAAAGATGAAGGGCTTAATTATTTTTGGCGGTCGAGAACCTATAATCAGAAATGTGTTTGCTTGTTGGGTTCTTTGACAGGAAGTTGTACAAACAAGGACAATAGCTTGTGGCTCCACAGCGGAAGAGCCCGCCGCGCAATATTAAACAGTTTTATCAATGCATAAGAGGTGCGTTGCGTAATAAATGAAGGAACATTGAAACATTTCAAGATAAGAGGAAGAAATAAGATTCGGGCTTTCAACACAGCTTGTTTGATGTACTGACAACTAGTAGACTCAGTGATAAAATCTTTTTTAATGAATAACTTATTTTAAAATTATTTGACTATGATTCTAAATTGTAACAATTACGAAATTAGCCGAAGAGATAAGCGAGAAACGTAGGTTTCGCCCCATTTATTTTTGACTTTTGAATCACTCAGAACATATTTTTTAATTAAAAATTTGGGATAGCCAGTTTAGCCTTGACAAATATAAGAACTATACTAATGTAAAAATAGAAAAAAAAAATTTTTTTTCAAACCGACATTTTTCAAAACTTGCATGGTTTGTTGTCGTATTTGTTTGTATTCTTAACCTGACAGTTTACCATTTCAAGGGAAAAGCAGGTGTTAGTTTATATCCGGCTTTCAAAAATCTTTGGTTTGCTGAAGAATTTTTTTTAAATATTTCTACTTTCTCGTTTTATCTCTAAATTTTGTTGAGTTATTTTGTGATTTTTCATACTGTGCAGCTAGCAGGAGTGCGTTGTGCATTTAAAAATCGAAAAGAAGTTCCGGTTGTTCTTGAGAAAAGTATTCTTGTCTTCTCTCTACCTAAAAACAATGGCTTGCTTCCCCGCCGCTAGCTGTTTTAAAGACCAAAACAAAAGCTGATTTGAAGGATAAATTCTATTTGGAAATGAATTCTACTGTTCACGGCGCTGTATGTGCCTTAATCATGTACTAATTTACCACCATACGAGGTACTAGAGGCCAAAGAACTAAAACTGTTCTTTGTCTCTCGATTATGATTGTGTTGAAGCGCCACGTTAGCAACTAATACCAAATAGTAATATATGTTTTGAATTTCATTCCATAATTCAGTTCTTCTCCGTTTTCTTGCACTTGGATAAACCTGAAGTTGTTATTTGTATTTCTGATCTCTTAGACATGAATTAAGGACTGTATTTTGAACGCATGCTGTGTTAACGCAAAAAGGTTGCGAAATAAAAAGTGCTCGTTTTTAAAAGTAGAAATCAGAAAATATCCTTGCAAGGTCAAGTGATGGTAACACTTTAGAGCCAAAATTTAACTTTATTTCCCCACAGCATCCAAAACCGCATAATAACGCTAGGAGAGTTAAAGAGTTAGATAAATGCAGCATAGAATTAACAGTTATATTATTTTTGTGGTAGGCAAAAACTAAAATATGTAAGCCGCGGGTGACGCCGCTAAAAACCCAGTGTAAACAAACCTCGGTTATTGGAATTATTTTGTTGATAAAGCGTTGAAATAAATTTTGCAAATAAACAATATCATTTATCGTGATGTATCCTTGTTCATTGCGACTCAGAGGTTAGACAAGCAGCTTTTCTAAACAGTTTAAAAAGATCTTAGCTATGCGCGGCCATGCGTGACACTTAAGCCCCATTTAGTACCACAAGATTGGATTATTCGTCGATCTCAGCGGGGTCGTAATAAAGTCAATCTAGCGGCTAGTTTGGGGTTTTTATTGAAGTTGCTTAGAAGGTCGCGAAGAGGTTTTTCTGCAATTCACTTTTTAAGAGTTGGTCTTATCTGTTTGTTTAACATATATAAACAGGAATCTGGCCGATACTGAGAAACGAAAACAGCCTATCATGCAACTCCACTATGTAAGTCTTAAATTTCGTATAACTTTAAAAAGATTTTGTTTCTGTTTGATCATTTCAGGTGGTGATCAAAATCTTGCCCACATTGTAAAGAAATTACCATTTTTTTGTTAACTAAATCAATGCGCAGAAATGAATGCCTTTTAAATTTGCTCCACCCTAACGCTTAAAACGCCGACTGGGAATTTCTGATCCCTTGAAAATAGATTGTTTGAATTTTAAATCATTAACAGAGTTGTTATTGGGTCATTTTGGCGGGCCACTGTTTTACAGCCAATCATTATGGTCGTTAATGAGTTAATGAATGGAGCTTGGCCCACGTGACTTGATTCTAAATGACTAATGTGGAATGCTAAGTGATCCGGGACGGAAAAACCTTTGAGTAGTTTGCTTTCGCGTAATTTACTTTACGGAACTCTGTTAACGGTAGAAAGAACAAAATTATGACTCACATTCGCACTGAGAGACGCAGTCATTTCGTGAAGTTAAAATCTTTTTTCTAACGTGGTTTTCAAGCCAGTACTCTTTAACCAGAGTCGAGGAATGCAAGCTTTGGTAAAATTGTTGTTATGCAGCTTTGGATTATACTTACAAGGTGCGTGGCGACACAAGTGTTAATTTTCCTTGCGTTTGCTAGTGACTTAGTTTTTTTAGAATTTATTATATTTTAAACAAGAAGTCTTGGGTAGTTTCTTATTTGTGTTGTGTGACTCGCTTTCAGCCGGTCAAGTACACGGAAAAAGCGTGGAATTAACCCCAGATAAATCACTAGTCGAAGTGAACGTTGGGACCAATGCAACGCTTATTTGGAGATACACGGTCAAACGAAATGTAAACTATGGAATACTTTGGGGAATACGTGAGCAAAACAGCGACAACATAAGACCCGATGGTGTCCTTTTTTCTCAAGATAAGGATGAAAAGGCGCAACTAAGGTCTGTGCCAGCAGCGTATGCCGGACGCGTGTTCATTACTGACCAAGCAAGCCTTGTTATTACCGATGTACGATTATCAGATGAAGGACGGTACATTTGTGAGATCTCAACTACCTTTTTAACTGTCAAGAAAACGATACAGCTCCGCGTTGTTGGTAGGTGAATCATTTCAGTTTAAACCCAAAACATATTTGTATTATAAAATCGACAAAAAAAGTTAAAAGTTACCTTTTTTCGATCCTCAAATGAGTAAGCAAATAATAATTTTTTTTGTTTAGAGTTTGACACAGCTTCTTCGCTCTGTAAATAGTCTTTATGTCCTTATAGAATATTCATATAAGTCCCATTTAATTCTTGTATTGCACAGGTAAAAAGAGATGAAAGCTCTTTTTCTTTCAGACTTATCAATAAGAGCACATAAACGAGCTGAACTCGATATCCGATAAACTGAATTTTGGTACAAAAGCAGATATTTCAACACTAATCGAGGTGATTTAATGACCATGGATTGTTATTAGTATAAACATAAGAGATTACACCAAATGGTTATTTATAATGTCTAACTTGTTAAAATAGAAATTTCATTCCAAGTAGTCGCGGCGAAAGAAGCAATCTGAAATGGTTATATTGTTTTCATTGAATAATTTGCGGTTTTATTTGACCTCCTCTGATCTCGTGTACAGTGTGCTAAATTATTTCATGTAAATTATCCAGGTGATTTTGAAGGAACTGTCATGCTAGACTTTGCGTTCAAAATTTCTAATACAATTCATGACTTCAACTTGCGATCGAGTCGAAAGGAGAGAAAAGGAATATTTGAATATTACAGGAACTTTTACAAAATCACGTAAAATTTCTGTCAGCGAGAATCTCGAACAGAAAATATATGGTTTGTTTATTCGTTTGCATAATTTCCATTAAAATAGAGATGTGTTTATAAACTGCTGACAATAAAATAATGTGATGCAAATAGTTCTATCGTCAGAAAACACTGAAAAAATTTGTGTTGCTTATTTACTCGACTTATTTGGTCGCGTGCCTAAATTATGAAATGAAGATCTCGATGGCAAATAGCCGGAAACGCTTTAAGTTACCAATTTCAGTTTCAAAACTCAGTTAGCCATAAAGCAAAGTTATTATTGAAATCCAGAAGAATCTGAGTCTAATATTTACTTAATTTAACGCTGATTTTAACACATTTCAAATACATCTTCAGTTTAGAACAGACCGTTTACAGAGTTTTGTTACTACAGTCTACACGTCGATAATAAAACACGCAAGCAAATCGGGTAACGCTTCAAAACACCAAGCAGTAGAATAAAGAAAAATCTTAATGATTCGTTTTTTAAGTCATTCACCGGTATACAGTTACTCATGTTATTTTGTTAATTAATCAGTGGTTTTGCCACAAAATCAATGACAAGAGCTTTGTTATTTTTCTTGCTCGCAGATCAAGAAACCTCCACGCGACTCAATCACTGTAGGTTGCAATCCCGCACTGAGTCAAATATTGAATAACCTCTCTAGCTAAGCTGCAAAATCATAAACGAGTTGACTTAACACCTGCACACCATGGCATGCATTTTTTTTCAACAATGCTTTACTTCCACACATATATGGCATCATTTTAGATTTTAAAAAATAAATGTCAGTAAAATTTTCACAGAAATTCTAGTTTTCAGTCGTCGAAATTTGAGCGGTTAACGTGGTGTGCCGGTGTCTGGGTTTTGCTCTCCCCTCAGTCATTTTGGAGTCATGTTTATCTAAAATTCATAATTTGAAGATGGTTCATAAATCATTATGATTATCCGAAGGTTAAGTGAATTCTTTTGCTATGTAAAATGACGATCTCTTTAAGTGCATGGAAATTGGGTAGTTAGCAAGTAATGGGTCTTTCAATCTTCCCCGTTTAAAAAAGATTTACGAGAGTAACAAAAATGCTATTTATTTCTGCCTTATTAAGATAAATAATAAATAACTAACGTTTTAATTATAGAAATGATTAACACTGAAATCTTGGAAACACTTGAAAGCGTAATTTGCTAGCGGCTTCCAAAGGCAGTGATTAGAGATTGCGTTCGGCGTCTTGTTCAATTTACTATTTAGTTTTTTTTTTGCTTGTTGCGTTGCAGTCGGAACTATAAAAGCAGTTTTGATGAAAATGACTACGAAGACCCAATAAGAAGTTTGTTTATCAATTTTATGGTTTAATTTAAAATAAGTCTTTTTAGCCCAAGTATTTGTATTGCTTTTTTCTCAGTAAGAAAAGTTGTAAAGCAAAAACAAAGGCTTTCTTCATGTCATCATGACCTTTTGTTCTATTTTCTGAATGTTCTTTCTTTCAAAGATAGTTTTTGATTATCCCTTGGCATCATCTGCTTGTTAACTTTATCAGTGATTAAAGACAAAGTGAAATTGTAACTGAAAGATTCAAAAGTGAAGAATAGGTAAACAAGTTTTAGTTTTGAGTTCAACAGACGCGAAATAAATGTTTGTGTTATATCGGTAGCCATAGGGCTGGTTGAATTTACATCATTCTTTGAAGTGACGCAATTCGTTAAGTACACCTTTCAGAATTGTCATCAAGTCTAACATGACTCATGAGTCCATTCAAATAGCTGTTTTTCGTTATCTACACCACAGTTAAGCTCATAAATCAATAACGCGAAACTTTGGTCTTTTACACTGCATTATTTTTGTATTTTGTTAGTTTAAATTGATCTTAACGGATTCAGAAAGTGCGCTAGTATATTTCACGATTCAAAAAATCTAGACATCTAAATTCAAATTTAACATAAGTGGACTTTGAATAACCTCGAGATTGAAACATTGTCTAAAGATTTATATTACATGCTCGAACGATGTTTGATAAAAGACGCCACTTTTTACAGAATGTTCTGGTTAGAGTCAAAGTATCTTTTCATTAAATTTAAAGTTAAGAAAATCAGCGCTGTTATGTGGCTTCGCACTCAAACATGTTTTCTATATTGTTGCTTGAATAAGCTTGAAAACTAAAATGTTTGAATGAAAAGATTTCAGAAGTAACTAATTTCCTATTGTAAGTGACCACATTTCATAAACACTTGAGATAAGAAAACAGCGTGCGACATTGGCACACTTCTAACATTTCTTTCTGTCATTCACTAGTGACTTTCATAGTTTGTAATATTACCTTTCAAACTACGCGAAAGCACTTTGATAGAGATTCGCCTTTATTAAACGCCTGAAGCCTAATAAACGTTTTAAGTTGCGAAAAACTACATAATGTTATTCATGCTCGGGTCGCCTTGGTATTAATTTTTTGGCTGCTGGCAAACAACACGGGGGTTGGGGGCGGGCCAAGTCGGATCGGAAAAGCTTTGAGTCGTTGGAAGAAGCATTATCTCATAAATCATCTTTAAAAAATGATTTTGAAACAAATCTTTGGTTAATGTATATGTAAACGATATAGTGTATGTATAATGTTTCTTTCATGGAGTTTTAAGATAAGCTTGTTTTTCTCTGAATTTTGGGGTTGCAGGTAATTATATTTACATACACATTCAATTTTGAAATTGTCAACATATTTCGAACGGACGAGAGTTGGGCTTTAGCCAATGGTCTAGGCTAGATCAGTCATACACCTTAGCTTCGGCAGTAACTGTTTCTTATCATATATGCATTTTTCTAATAATCAAAGTTGTTTTAATATTGCATTTATCAAGTGCATTAGTGTTTGTAATTTATAAAACTATTTGTTGCCGGCAATGTTATAACCATCGCTCTTTATGAAGTGTAAGAAGGTACTGTTTCAAGAATTAGCCCGTTGTCCGGGTAACTGATTTAATATTAATTTATTTAAATGATAAAGCATAAACAAGTTTTGTTCCTTGAATAAATTTAAATGCACGTAAATCTTTGGAATAAACCCAAGTTTTACTGTTTGAAAAATAATCTTTAAACCAACTCAATAACGTATGCAACCGAGTTAAATAACCCAAAATATACCCGATAAAACGTATTTCATAAAAGTTTTTTCTGTTGAAGAAACCAAAATTCATTCCTTGCTGTAGACTCTAAAAAAACACACAAAAACAAAAGTAATTTTGTTCGTCTTTTTGTAATTTAGGAGTAAATATATAACACAAAAACAATTAGAGGTTATATGTTTTGCTGTAAGAGTTCCAAAAGCAAAGAGAATGATGTAGATTTTCTCACCAGTGAAAACTTAAAGTAAGAAAAATGTTAAGATTAAATGCTAAAATGAGTCTCCCTTATCATTACATACATCTTTAAAATGATATAGCATTGTCAGTACTTATTGCAGCTCAGAGGCTACGGGGTGTTCTGGGTTAGATGACCTCATTGTGCACTTGTTCGCAGCTAACAACCTTAGATTGTAGTTCCATGTTTTATTGACACCCCCCCCCCTCCCCCCGTACTAGTGTTTGTAGTTTGACCTACTACATTCAATTTTTTTTCAAGCAATGTTTTTGTCAACAAACGTATCATTTTCCCTCGTTCCTCCTCCACAAACACTTGCATTTTTAAAAATTTATACGAATTAAACGAAAATGTTACCTAAACTATTAAAATTATATCAAGAGTTTGATGCTCATGCATTTTCACTTCGCCTTCAGGTCTAACAGCTGGAAAGTTTTTAAATTCAAAATTAAACGCGGTTAAAGAAAACAGGAAAAAGCCTTCATATCTGGTAGACTTGCCGTGACGACTAGTAACGTTCAAACGTTGTTCTAAGCCAAAAAAAGTTGGAGACGAGAAAAATATGAAAGGCTTTCGTACTTTTCCGTAATAACTATTGGTGCACTAATCTTCGAGTTTTACTTCTCAGTTTCGCAGACTAAAATATGTCATTTGATTTCCTCTACGATTATGCAAAACCACTAAGTTCTCTCTATAACTTATAATTAAAAATTAAAGCTTTTACCTATTGGAGATGGCGACTCAGATATTGGCTTGAAGACTGATTTTCCAAGGAAGAAACCCAGGGCTGAGATTTCATTGTTTTTTTCCACTTCGGGTTCGAATCTGGCCGACACTGATAATGAAGGCATGAGTTCTAATCATCCGGTCATCCGGGTCCCTTGTATTTTCTTTCAGCGATTTTTGATGAAAAATGAATTTAAATATGTATTCTGTTTAGCGAAAAAACATTGATTGTTTTATATTCCGATCTATTTGAAATTTATAGAGAATTGAGAAATTTCAAGCCTTCGATTGTTGTCATTAAATTCATTGGTTGCACAACGTGACATTTCTGTAGCTAATAGACCACTTTCATAAATGGCAGCTATTTTAGTATTCTTTTGTCTGTATTCAAATTTGCCTGGCTGGCCTCGTCTTTGAGTGAAAAATTCAAAATAATATTTTAAACCAAACAAGGCTTGCAAGGCAAATTTGAATATAGACAAAAGAATACTAAAATAGCCGCTATTTATGAAAGTGGTCAGTACATAGATATTTCAAGCGAATCTCGGACTAGATGTGAAAAGACTTTTCTCCTCTCGTCGTTGCTTAACAAAATTTCCTCTCTAATGTTGTTCAGTTTTAGTTGTAATGAGTCAATTAAAAATATAGTTAGCTTCCCCTAAAATTGATAAAAGAAAGATCAAGTATCTCCTTCGTCAGTTTAATCTAAACATCACCAATAATTAAACTAGATCTCCACTCCGCCGCGCATGCAGCTTCCGCAACAACCAGAGTTTATTAAACTCTAGCTATGGTGTTTAACCTGCTACAGATCCACCGACAATAACTAAGCACCCTACATCACAACTTGTAATATCTGAAGATAGTTCGCACAGTCTGAAATGCGAGGCTAGTGGAAAACCTTTACCGGATGTGAAATGGATAAAGAATAACAAAATTATAGGGAATATAGGAAAAGGCCTGGCCAATATTGACTTGAATCCAGTTAGTGACCGGGATGCTGGCTCATACAAGTGTATAGCGACCAACAGCGGAGGGACGGAGAAGTTCATTAGCAACGTTTCAGTCAAGTGTAAGTTCCAACTTCTACTGAATTGATATACTCGCTGTTCTTTTTCTTTTTTTATGCATGTATCAATTTTACCACTGGGTTTGAGGGAGGGAAGGTTGAGGGGGAAGCGTTTGAACAGATTGATGTGACATTTGATCGAAAGATTTCCTCCTCGGGATCGTTCAATTTGTGGTACAGAGAAGAAGCTTGGGGATTTGAAACAAGGATGAACATTGGAGTACCGATTCAACTGATTACTAATGATTTAGTTCTATGCACTAATTGTTTCTTGTTTCTTTCTTATAACGTGATGGAATTGAATAAAATGTACAAGAAAATTGTAAGAACTTGCTCATAAGTTCTGAAACGTCTACGTTTCTAAATTCGATCAAGTTTGGACAATATCTTTGCCTCAATGGTGGGGGGACTGGAACAATTAGAAAAAAGCTAAATGTCAAATGACGCTTATCTACCACTTTAATTTTATGCTCATTCCTTTGATAAAAACAGTAAACTATGTCTTAAATGAAATGTTTTTTTGATTTGAGCTTAAAGTTAAATTTTCTAAGTTTTGCTCCAACAATTTTCAGTTGCGCCAAAAGATACTCATATGGCAACAGATGCTGTCAACAATACAGTCGGCCAACACGAAACGATTACAATCTTGTGCCGAGCTCGTGGTTTTCCTGCTCCCCAGTTCAGGTTCTACCGTATAACGGCTGCTGGCATAAAGAAAATGATATTTGATAGAGATGCAACAACAAGCGGTAGGCTGATGGTGAGCATCATTAGCGAGACCCTAGCTGGAGTATATATTTGTGAGCCTTACAACATCATTGGCAATGGACAAGCGCGGCGGCTTGACGTCAGAGTCAGATGTAAGTATATAAGCTTTTCCCTTGTATAACCCCAGGGGAGACAGTGCTATAAGAAAGAGTTGAGGGATCTTGGTAGGTTTGCATTGTTTTGCTTGAAATATTCGACTTCTTGTAGCATTTTCCTGGTGATATTTTACATTTTATTAAAACCCTTTATTGTAAATGTCTTCTTAATAAATCTAAAGCATTCTGCATCTTTATTTTCTTGGCATGTCAATCGATGTAAAACAATTGAACAGGCTTGCTATATTTTATAAGTACTGTATCATTTCCTACGAAGATAACTAGCAAAAAGAACGCATTTCGGCTTTTTCCTAAGTGAAAGTGTATGGCTGTCCTTGAGTTATTCCCTGATCTACGTCACTTTTAAATTGTGTTGAACTTCCCATGCAGAAAATCTTCTCATTGACCCTAAATGAAAAAAACAAAAAGCAAAACAATATTCCAGATTATTTTCTATGAAGTTACCATCCGCGTCTAAGATTTAACTCATTGAATTCCGGATATGTCATCTCAAGTCTATTGATTTTGTTTTCTCAAATGACATTTCAAGAAAACAGAATATCTCAGCTTTCAAACCAACTGCTCATTCGTTTATCTTGAAGAATATAAATAATTACCAATGTCCACTCTAGCTTTTGAACCAGCTGATGAAAACCTATAAAGTGACCATTCATTTTGTTTATCTTGGACAGTAGAAATGATTGATGATGAAACCTTTAAGTGACGACTCATTTTGCTTGTGTTGCACTAGAGTAAAGCAGGATGTGTATGCACTCATACTAATGTTTTACATTTCCTTGCAGGTATTTATTACTTTATACTAAAGACTATACCATTTCTCATCAAAACTCCAACCAATACGTCTAAATAAACACTGATATAAATAAAGTAAACTTAATGTAACGCTCACTAAAAATGAATAAATGGTTTATAAACCAATGAAATGCAATATAACTCTTCATTTACTAAATATTTAATGAAACTAATTTTACTTCTTATTATCGTATTTCACATTAGATTTTAAAACTGATTTAAATGATAAATTAAAACAACTATCACTCTGTATCGTTGAGAAATTGATGTTACTGTATGTTAAAAAGACCTCTCTAAAATCAAATGATAATTGTAATTCTGAAGACTATGAACACCATCTATGTTTGTAATTTGCCGGTTTGGGGTAATAAATTAATGCTGATGTTTTTGTTTCAATAAGTTGAAAGAATATTCACACACATATGCTGACCATGCAGTGTGTTTGGTAAGGGATTGGCGTTATAATGTATCTTTCTATGACTGTTTTAATTCGGCTGCTTTTTGCTTCCTCTGGTTGTCCTCCTGGCAAAACTAAATATACTTAATTACTCAGTGCAATGATACAAACCTGGCTTTTCTCGAAGCATTCCATCAGAGGTTTCTCTTTAGTCCTCCTGGGCTTCTGGAATCTACTTCCCCAATATCTGTAATACTTTTTAGCCAATCACGATTAAAGCTGAGAAATATTTTCCTTCAATGTTCACAAAATTCTCGTATTGCTGTAGAATCCCAAAGTTTTCATAACCGTTTTTTGTTTTATTATTTGATAATGAAAAATTCTGTATTTGAACGAATGCAACAGAAATATGTGAACTTACTTCAATTTTTTTTGCGAGCCACAATTAATAAATACTGCAGCCATACTGGGCCAGTGTGCTTCAGACTTGTTGACGCGTTGCTATAGATGTCCAATAATATGCCAGATTTTCAGCACAGAAGAATCTGCTAGATGTACCTTCAGTATGGTATTATTGTGCGCATCTTGTCGTCCGACCAGCTTTCACACAGCAAGACTTTGTCATACAAATCAGGTGTATTAACACGCCTGACACCTCTGCATGATGTTTGTGACACACTGCAGGATCATTAACAACCCTTATACCTTCGGTGTTTGTCATACACTTCAGGGATAGTTTAAATGTTAAAGCATGCCTCACTACACTAGTGTTTGTCGCACACCTCAGGAGTATTCACACGTCTCACACCACCAGTGTTTGTCGCACACCTCAGAGATATTTTAAATGTTAAAACATGCCTCACGCCTTCAGTGTTTGTGACACACCTCAGGGATATTAACACACCTCACGCCCCGGTATTTTTCACGCATTTTAGTGGTATTAAAACGCTTCACGTCCCGGTATTTGTCACACACCTCAGTGATATTCACATGCCTCATGCTCGGTATTATCACACACCTTAGGGTTGTTCACACGCCTCACGTATCCGGTGTTTTTCTCACAAACACAAAGGCTAAATTCGACTCCTCCGGTGAAATGGTACGAGAGTATTGCTCTAGAGTAAAAGCGGGGTCCATCCGCCTGGAACATATTCATATAGCCAAATATTGAGATTAACTGCTCGCCGGACAATCCAAATCATATGGTTCAAGCTACAAGGAGATCGTTTTTTTAAAACAAAAACTATTTTTAAAAAAAAGAAAGACGATCTGGATAGCTATGCTAGAATCTTTGGGCTGCCTGGTTAAATAGGGGGCAAAACTCAGTTTGAAAAGCTTTTTTTGTTTAGATATTTTTGAGCAAGCGATTGTCCGACAGTATCATTTTGAATATTTAGAAAACGTAGTATGTCAAACAAGGGAGTATATTTGCTGACATCATATGTCTTCTGTAGCATACAACTCTAAGTTGCGATTGAACAAAAATAAACAGAACTCGAATATGGAAACTGAAGAGGTGTTGTCCAGTTTCTAAGAAGAAATTTATATTCTAAAACTTTTAAAAATGCTGGCTGGAAAACTCAATAAAGAGCCAAACATATTTTTAAGGCTCCAAAATTATTTAACTTAGTTTGTCAAAGTTACCTTTCTCGCCTTTTTTATATAAAGCGTCAACCTCATACCCAAGGCTTCTCCCATGGCTTCTGGCTTTGGGCTCTGGGAACGAGTTTAATGAAGCCTTGGTTACAAAGCAGTTCTTCAATTCATGTTTTTGTAACCGTTGTTTAGAAAGTTGGCTGGTACGGTATACGTAATGGGGTTTGCATAAACTATATTTGTGGAGTAACTAGTTTTTTGCCACATGAAGGTAGAATATTTGCCAGATTGTTATAGAAGTGAATTGTTCTAAATAACTGTAGATTTTGATTCACAAACTCTGTCTGTACTTTATTAGAGAATTGTAGTAATACAATACACGGTACAAAACTCAAGGTCTAAGGCTTTGTTTATATATTTTCTTAGTTAAAACGCTTATATTACTAGTCGAAAACTAATGCTTGTGGGATGTGGCTTAAGTAATAATCACAAACATAGATAGCACTTACTTGAAGTCGCTGAATTGGGCACTAAAGCCATGTTGGTAGCGAGCTTTACTTCTTAAATGTATCATAAATGATTGCAGTCCTGAAAGTTAGCAGCCATTGACAGCAATTTATTTCGGTCTTTTGGTTCAAATTAAGAACTTGGTTAAAATTCTTTTATAGATCCACCAAGGATAACAAAGAAACCAGAAGACGTGGTCTCTCCGAGGGAGTCTGACCAGGTGACAGTGCGATGTGAAGCGAGCGGTTACCCAAAGCCCAAGATTACGTGGATTAAACTCCAGAACAACCGCAAGGTTGGAGAGGGCAACACTCGTATGTTCCACTCCATCAGGAGGCAGGACAGTGGCATGTACAAATGTGTTGCCAGCAATGGAGTGGAAAGACCTGCTGAAGCATTTGTACGAATAATGGTGAAATGTAAGTTCCACGGGAATGAAGTTTTTAAGCATTAAGTAGACAGAGAAAGAGCTATTGCCTTTTTCAACTGACGTCATGGCGCGACCATGTTGGTGTACTCTTAACAAAAGAATTTTGATAATTTCTTTTCTTTGGGACACCAACATGGCCGTTATGTCTATTGTCTTTTGTGTCTTTTGGGATTGTGTAAAAACCAAGAATATGTGAGTACAAATGTCTGCCAGATGTCGCTAACGAAGCACCGAACCTGTGACCTTATATGAATACAGAATATGCAATCCTTCTTCATAGGCAAACAACCATGTTCAAACAAGGTGAAGTTTGTCACCTTTATACCAGTCTAATTCGGGTTTTTCATTTCCAGAATCGATGCAAATCTGAAGCTCAACTTTCAGAGTTTTTTTACTTAATGAACTTTATTCTTGTCCTTTGATAGGCCCTTATCGACAGTATGATAGGTCCCGTATGGACAGTATAATAGTTCCCGTATGGACAGTATGATGAGTCCCGTATGGACAATATGATAGTTCCCGTACATTGATTGTATGATGGGTCCCGTAAGGACAGTAGGATAGGTCCCATACGGACAGTATGGTTGGTCCCGTATGGGCAGTATGAAATGTTTAAACTAAGTTATTGTTTGTTTCATAGACGGTCCTCAAATTAACAAGACACAAACAAAAGTTAAACATTTCAGTTTTGTGGGCCAAACAATAGTTCTAAACTGTGTAGCAGATGGTAGGCCTGTGCCGCAGTACATATGGACGTTACCCGGCGGCTCACAACTTCCAAGCCGAGAAGGGAATGGTACAGTAGCGATCAAGTTGACAAGCAGCCTCTCATTCGGCTGGTACATCTGTCAAGTGACAAACAATATCGGATCAGATACCATTGGTGTTAATGTACTGGAAGTTGGTAAGTCTCTTTACGTTTGTGTAAATTCTTAGAAACACTTACAAATAGACAACGACTGTGTGACACTTCTGCTGTAATTAAATCAAACTTAAATGTAAACGACTAAATGATTAGCAAATAGCAATGACTTCATGAGACGTCATGTGATTATAAAACGTATAAACAGTGTTACTTGTTTTTCTTTTTCAGAGGAACCGTCGCCTGTCGCCCAGTTTATCATTCAAGGAACAACATCTACAACAGTGTCTCTGGAATGGACACAACCGGTTAATTCTGGAAGAAGTACTATAAAAAACTACGTGCTAAAATACAGTGAAGACGAATTGGTCTGGATTGCTATTGAGCTAAAAGCAGAGAAAACTAATTATGTGGTCAGCGGCCTTAATCCATACACTGAATATACGTTTGAAATAAAAGCTGTGAATGAGCATTTCTCAAGTAAAGCGAAAAAACTTAAAAAGAAAACAAACGAAGCAGGTATGTAACTGTTTCATCCATAGAGAAAAAAATATTGAGCTGCGTCGGCGGGTAGATGAAATGCGTAATTTAAACACTCAATGTTCTGAGGTTGTCTTTTGCCATCACCGTAGATGGTGTAAGGAACTATTGAAACTTCCTTCCTTAGAGCAACACAGTGGTCAACAGTCGCCGTGGGTTTTGTGAAGAATTAAATTTACTATTGTATGCAGGCAAAGTGTGTGCTTTCTCGAAGATGTCAGTTGGAGAGGCTTACATTCCATTAATTCTTATTGATGATGATAATGATGATGATAATGGTTATATAGAACGTAGTAATGGTGGTGACGGTGGTGGTAGTGATGGTGGTGGTAATGGTGATGATGATAATAGTGATGCTGGTGGCGATGATGGTGGTGATGATGATGTTTGTGGTGGAGATGACGATGATGATGATGATAATGGTGGAGATGACGATGATCAATGGTAGTTATGGTGATGAAGGTGGTGGTGATGATGATGATGATGGTGATGATGATGATGGTGATGGTGAGATAAAAAATAACAATAGCAAACTTGTTAAAAGCATAGCAACATTCTATCCCTGCCATGATCAGTTTTGTTTTTTCTTTACTTTTGATGTAACCTTAAGAGGTTTTACAACGTCATGACGTCCATACAATGCCTTATGGCGTGTTGGTAAGGACTACATCCTTCATTCAAACTCTCAAAATCATATGTTATTGAAATGACAGACCACGGCAACTTTCTAACAAGGAAAATACTTACAGGCACGTGCAGTAAGATACGTTTGCCTGAGTTAAGAGTTAACAGCTTTGAAGTTTAATAAAATGTATTTACTTGATTCGTCATTTTTTTGAACTTCTTTGTCATACCATAATTCGCCATATTTTAGTTGTTTCCAACCAGTTTTGAACCTTCAACAAGTAGCGTTGTTTTAATGATAGTCAATCAATCCGATTTTACATTGCATAATATTCGTTTTACAAACTTAGCCCGTACAACGGTAGAAATACTTGGTAAATAGTTGATGTGCGTTGGCGAGCCAGTAAAGCACGTGGTTTAATCAACTCGTGGTTGAAAAGTTTGATCATTGCCGTAGGGTAATTGCTGTTACAAAGGACTAATGCTCGAAACGTCAGCTTTGGGCTTTGTTTACAGTCTGTTTGTCGCCAAACATGTTTGATAAAATGGAAAATGGAAAATGGAAAAGACGCTATTTCTCTACATTTTTATGTATACATTCTTCCTTAATGTTTTTCAAAGCATTAACTTGTTTATTTATTTTGAATTTAAAACTAAAGTTAGATGCAAGTGCTTTGAAGTACTTGCTTTTTTAAGCATCTAACAAAAAGCGCTCTTGAAATTATGTACGACGAAACTTCTAGAAAAAGTTTAAAGTTGATAATAATAATATTAATATTTAATGAGGAAACTTTTTCATTACAAATGATTTTCAAAAAGACCTCAAAAGTTTGACCATTTTGCTGTAAATCTTTTTCAAAAATAGTTCTTTCAAACTTCATTTCACTTGTTAGACATATCAAATCTAATTTCATTTCTCTTCCAAAGCTCCTGGTTCTCCAGAAAACTTTGCAAGTTATGTAATCAACTCTACTGCTGTCAGTTTGTCATGGTCCGAACCAAGGAGACCGAATGGAAGGATTGTTCGATACTTGATCACCTATCGCGTTGTTACAAGGCGTCCTCAGTCTCCAGACCGTGTCAGCTGCCCTCAAAATGTAACTTCTTATATTTTGGGCGGACTTAATCCTTTCACTAACTACACTATAGACGTTATGGCTCTAAATGGTATTCCTGGAGGAAATAAAAGTTCAGTTTTTATAACTACACTTCAACAAGGTCTGTATTTTAAGCATTTTTCATTTTTCAAAAGTTAATGTTAAAAAAAATCTTGAAAAAAATCCATTCAAAATCTGAGTTTGTTGAGTGGAAAAGTGCCTTTACTACTTAAGATGAGAGAATTTATTGTTCTCTTTAGAGTTTTTATCATCAAGTTCAAAAGTTAGAATGAATAACACCAATCATTTCTACTCTTCAAGACAAACAA
>ERZ1740055.51-NODE-51-length-17669-cov-8.008516_pt1 | contig 17669 bp, 14 predicted proteins | sample MGYA00581747_ERZ1740055 | MGnify/ENA primary metagenome ERZ1740055 (study PRJEB43018, sample SAMN04849739) | marine metagenome | isolation source: floating plastic debris | place: Pacific Ocean | collected 2008-08-28 | study: EMG produced TPA metagenomics assembly...
TATTTTCCATATCCTCACTAGTGAAGATATCTCTGACGTCATTCCTTTGTTTTTCTTTGTTATTCGTCTAGTTTTTTTTTTATTTTCGAAACACTCATATCTATGCAATAAAAAGAAAATTACACGTTGGTTTGAAGATATGATATGATATGATATATGATATGATATATGATATGATATGATATGATATGATATGATATGATATGATATGATATGTGAGCGTAGCTCAATCGTGAAATCTTTTTTCCACTCGAAGATAAACTTCATATCTTCGCGCCACAGAGTAATATCCTCAATATAGATCAGTTTCTCTTCCATGGGGAGTCTAAGACCCTCATCTGCTTAACACTACAGTAACCGGAGATAATGGACGGTTTCTAAGGGGCACTTGGCTCGTAAAGGATTTAGCTTAGCTTAGCTTAGCATGGTGAAAGAAATTGTAAGCATAAAGTTTGCACAAGAGTGGAGTCAGAGTCTGCAGTGTCTATTTCGTAGACGTTTCTTTAATTAAAGGTGGGTGGTTTTATAAGCGAGATCCATTCTGGAATAGAGTATCATTTTTTTTGCTCCTCTATAACATTAAACTCAATAAGAAATCACAATTTAAATTATAATATGCTGATGTTTACCTTTCGAAAGTTCGGAACATTATAATTTACTAAGAGAAACATGCGTAAAATAAAGACACTCTTGAAATAGAAGTCTTAAGTTTTCTAAACAGCGACAAATTCTTGTTTCTGCTAAGTATCTGATATATTTCAATCTGTCGGAAATCAGTTGGTTACATGGAGTTAAACCATTTTTACTTTTTATCTACTAGAAAACAAAAACACACAATTCTAACCTTATGGTATGATGCAAGCCATGCTGTGGGGTTTTGTTAATGAACATCAAACTCACTCAATCCAGGAGATTTAATCGAATCTAAGTCGTTATGTTTAATCATAGCCGTACAGAAAGCACAAAGGTGGAGTTTCCAGCATTAGTTCTTCATCAGAGCAACTGTGCACGCCGCAAACGTCGGGTTTGTGCTTTCCTTATGGCAATGGATTTTCAACTTAGAGTTTATTAAATCACGTGCTGTAGCGTTTCGGTGACGCACTTTACTCACTCAGCTCCATAAGTTAGGCAAGTAATTCATGCATTAAAGCTGGACTAAACGCATAATTTATTACGACAACAATAAGGTTCCTTGGAATTTTATTGCGAAATGGGAAAACCCTTTTTTGTTTAAAAAAGGAAAAAATTCTGGTTTTACTTATTAGGATTGAAACAGAGATGTTCAACAGAGAATCCAAACTTTTTTTCACAAACTCACCAATTTCCACGTAACGAGGTGGTAAATCGCGAACTTCATAAAATCTGTCTTTGACAACACACACCTGTTGTTAAAATGTTTGTAAGAAAATAAAATAATTATTATGTTAAGAAAAATGGCTCCATCTTCTACAAGGTAAAAAGGATGAACTTGTTTATACTATTTGCATCTTTATCATATGTGCGCCGGTTTCTAATAAAGTTATAAAAGCGAAATTTTTGAAATTTAAAATTGCTATGGAAAATAAGTTAAATACTGTTACTTTTAGCGTTTTGGAACACCGTTATCTTCTACGAAACTGCATCATAAAACTAAACGTTTCCTCTCTTATTTTTTGTTTGAAAAGCCTTTTTAAGTCTGAATCTCAAATCTCATTGACCTCTGATCATTGCATATTAACAGATTCTAAAGAATGGCCACATTAAAGTTTTACCTTCACACTGTTTGCCCAGCCGATTAGAAGAGTAACATTGTCCATCCACCAAAAATTGCATCTGTACAACTGCGCTCTTGGACTGCGTGTAAGATTATAGTCATATAAAATACAAAGTGAAATGTATTTCACTTGTTTAGTTGCAAATCTAAATTTTTACAATGGAAACGCTTATACTGTATTTAAGAGGGATCAATCCCGGTTTCCTGTAAACTGCTCACCCACCCCTTCCTAGGGTTGGGGTTAAGGTTAGGGTTAGGGTTAGAGTTAACCCAAACCCTATGGAGGGGTGGGTGAGCAGTTTACCGGAAACCGGGATTGATCCATTTCGTATTGGTAATGCTACTAAACTCAGGGACTAGGTTCAGTTGGTGACAAAGCACTGATCCATATTAAATATACAAAATAATTATGAAGGTTGGAGGGAATAAAAGAAAGGCCGTAGCAAGGGGAGGGGATTTAGGGGCATGCTTCCCTTCTAGTTTTTACCCCAAATTCTATGGCTTCTACTGCTTCATAAAGAGTCTGAGAAAAACGAACACTCTGGTTATGTTTCAAATGACGTTTAAAAAACAAGAAAATAATACATTTTCAGACAAACTAATTTTCGAAATTCCCCGGACTCATTCTCGTACCCAGATCCCACGCAGCCTACGGCCAAACGACGGGCTCTGGCCGCATCGATAGCGGCTAGAGCCTCCTAAATGACTTGCGCCTTTGGCACTTGGTTGCTTAGATTTTTCTAGGAAAAAAAATTATTAATCCCAAATTTACATGTCACATCCGTCACTGTAAAGTTGCGTGGAAAAAGACCATGGTATAAAAATTGAACTCTGGGATAGCTCTAATAGGCTTTTGAACCACTGGGCCCTGGTTGCTATCACGTGGACATGTGTGGCAGTGGCGGAAAAAAAAACACATCTTGGCAGTGTGAGCAGGTTTGTTTACAATTCAAAGTTTTGGAAACTTATTATAATGTTAGATTGATTAAAAGATATTTTCTGAATTGGATCTCCTACCTGTCCTGATTTGCAAGGGTATCTTACTTTGCTCGAAGGGTAGGGTGTACCAGGTAGGGTGTACCAGGTAGGGTGTACCAGGTAGGGTGTACCAGGTATGCGTTAGAAGTGTCATGCTGTATGGTAGTGAAACTTGAGCAGTGAAAGAGGCTGACTTATTGAGGTTGGAGCACAATATGGGAATGATAAGATGGATTGTAAAGTCACCTTGAAGGATAGGAAGCTTTCTTCAGAACTGAGAAAGAATTTGGGCCTTAATAACATTAGGAACTGCATTAAAAATGACGGATTGAGGTGGTTTGGCCATTTAGAGAGATGCAGTGATGATAGTGTAGTGAAGAAATGGAGAGATACGTATTTATTGAGGGTACACCTCGGACGAATTGGTTCCAAGTCGAGGGTAGTGATTTAAGATCTCTGAAGATTGATCGTGAGCTGGCACAACCCATGCAAGCACAGAAAATAGACATTTAAAAAATGAATGATGATGATGCCAGGACTACAACAATACGAAAGTCTCGGTAAACCACTGCAAGATCAACAAAAACTTGAAACTTCGGTCTAAACATACCTTCCTGGATCTCTTTTTATATGTGTGATGAGTCGTCTAGAGCTAATATCAAATATTTTGACACCCTGAAAAACAAATTAAATACGATTTTTGAGGCTAAGAAGGAAACGTTTCTGAAAATAGGTTCCTCTTTTAAGTACCGGTATTTTAATTTTGGTTACAGTAATCAATGCCCCTAATTCCTAGCTAGTTATTGCTTCAATCTTAGTAGTCATTTCAACCAGTCAGAAAGCTGTTTGTTAGCTTTACAATAATAGCAGTTTGTGGCGCATATCTTTCGGTTGGTTTCACTTTTTAATTGAAGAACTCAGTATTGATATGTTTTGCCGCTGAGCAAATATATTTCTCAGTTTAAAATAATATACTGTAAAGTTTAGTTACGGTAACTTACAACAGAATATTATTAGGATCTTAAGCAACGAGGACGGGAACGTAAACAACGAGGACTCTGAAAAATCACCTTTCTGGTTTGCTCTTTACTTCTTTCTGCGGGTCATTAGCGTTTTTGTTTCTTTGCTTTAAACTTTGTTTATAGAAAAACGATTAAATGTTTCTCCATGAAGCTAAACAAAAATACTGAGAAAGTTTTTTTTTATTACGTCCTCAATCGCAGTCTAGACAACTCTAAAAAGTCTTTGTCAACTAAAAGCAGGTGCTCAGCTTGGCGCATTCCAGTGTTTGTGTCTTGGAAGCCAGAAAGAATGATAATGATAATGTTTGCTTTACTGTACTTTTTATAAAATGATCCATTTCCCCACATTGTGCGATTATGCATTTTTTTTTGCTGATTATGGGATTGGTAGTGGCAATTGTGTGAAATTGTACCAGCGCAATATCAGAATCCCTGCAATTTGGTACTACTGTTTTGGTTACTAATGTTATGATCCCTTGGTCCCACATGCACAATTCCTTGTTCTCATAAAAAGATCCGCCTCAGTTATCCCGTGGTTCCATGCCAGCGATCCCTCCAATCTAAGCCCACGATCCCATATGTATCCCTTCCTACAGATGGTAACATATTCTCCTTAAAATCTCCATGAAAAGATATGTTTTATCAGCAAGATTGTGCTAAATGCACTAAAGACATAAGAGTACATTTTTCAAAAAAATAAAAAATAAATAAAATAAAATTCAACAAATCAAAATTACCACATCATTTGCCCAGGCAATAAAGTGGGACGTCCATCTGATTGTTCTGATAGTTCCCTCTCCCTCGTGTAGAACAGATGTCTTGTTCCTGAATAAGCCCTTTTCAGTTAAAATGAGCTAAAACAAAAAATATGCGATAGTCAAGGGCAAACTATGTTAAGACTATCATGTATGATAGCCGAACCCTTAAGGAAATAGTTATTTTCATGAGAACTAAACTTGCGAGACACACAAGCTCACAATATTACTAGCTATATAAACAATTATATACCACCCTTTAAAGAATTGCTTTTTCGTTGACTTGGGAAGATGTTAGTATGATCTGAAAAAGGGAGTGTTTCTGTGAAAAATCTGCAATCCACAACCATTTTCTAGAGATGATACCAAAGACTTCAAATCAACTGAAACCAACACAGGCTAGCAATCAAGCTCACTATTTTTGATGGTAGATTTAAGGGGTAAGGCCCACTACCAACGTGGCCGTAGTGCCCAGTATAGTGGCTTCAAGGTAGCTACTAGTACGTTTGTGCTATTTATACTTGACCAGCACAGATAAATTGAGTATGTACCCAGCTTGGTTTGTGCTGTGTATGTGTTAACTTTAACGGGCTACAAAATTTTAATCAAACACTAGGGTGTAAGAAATTAATACATTTTGATGCTTTTGGTCTGAAGTGGGTTCAGGGTTTCTGCATGAGCTCAGGTAGAATAGCTAAAACCTGATTTAGAAATAAAATGAATGAAATGCAACTCTGCGATTTATGCCCTAACATCTCATAATTATGCTATGGAAACTTTCTTAACACAAGCAATGTGCAAAGCCTTAAAAATGCATGGACATGAATTTGATTTAAGCAAAGCATCGTTGGAACAGTTTGTAAGATCTCTGTCTTCTACCCACAATGTCCCAAATTCGATCCCCAGCCCTGCCGAGAATGTGATTTAAATGTTTGTGTGACCTTCTTTTCCACTAAAGCTAGCTCAGCTTTCCACCCTCCAGAGGTTCGGAAATGAGCACCAGCTGGGAGTTAACCTGTGATAGATTAGTGTCCTGTCCTGGGGGAGTTAAAGACTCGCATTTTCTTAAGACTGCAGAAACCAGGGATTATAAGCACTGGCTCCACTGAGCCACTATGCTAAGAAGAGAATTTAGCATACAGGATTCTATTGAGAATCTTCTCAATTTCCTTGAACAACAAAGCATAGTCTCTAAACACCACTTTTTTCCACCAATCTGGGCAATATCCTATTTGTGATTCTAATTTTCGTTGGCAGTTTGTTTTGATTGTTTGTGTTGTGGTTTTATTTTCTATATAATGTTCTTAAATGAAAATTAGTTTAAAGCTACTTTTTATACACTGTAAAATTATTATCATCATAATGAAACCAAAACATTTGAAGAAATGACGTACGGGCCTGTTAACAACTAATGACTGCTACGACAGAAACAAACTGTTTTAGCGTTTACAAGCAAGTTTGTTGACTACTATAACATCCATCAAAATTCTAAAGTTATAAAGAAAGCTTTGATTTATAGTAACTGATCGATTTTAGGATTTGCTGGCAAACCCCAAGAGGTAAATGACAACAAATTTCTATACTGTATGTTCCGATAATCTACTGAAATTTTGTCTTTGCCTGGAGTGTTTTTCGTTATGCTCATTCTTTGTAAACTTAAAACCTATAAAATTAAATATATCTAAAGAAAAATAAATGTCATTTTAAAAATTTTACAGCAGAGGGAATTTCACTAAGGTACAGTAATGATTAAAAAAGGAAAGAGCTTTAAATACAAATGGATAAGTTCTACACTGTAGTGAAAAGAATTTTTAAACTGACGTTTCGGACTGTAGTCCTTTGCCGGAGTGAATGCCGCTATAGTCTGAAATGTCAGTTAAAATTTTTTTTTTCACTATAGAGCTTATCCATTTGTAAAACTGTTTCTGTAGAAACACCGACGCAGCATTCCATTTATGACAAAAAAGGAATGATATGAACAGGTTAATGTTTGCAGTAATAATTATCATGGAGCTTGAAACAAAGAACTTTGAACTTGAACTTTGAACATCACACAAACATTAAATGTGGGGAGGTTGGTACAAATTCTTCCTCCAAACCACAAGGTCACTGGTTCAGTTCTCTAGTGCACTGAAATTTGGACAGGATTTTTGTGTGACCTCCTTTTCCACCAAGACTGACACTGTTTTCATCCTTTGGAGGTCATTAAAATAGTATTAATTCTATTTAGCATTTGGTGGGAACTAAACTTGGATGGGTTTGTTTACCATCCAGAAGGAGTCAAAGATTCCCTTATCCACTTCAGGACTTGACACTAACTATTCAACTTACTAGCCTTGTGGCTAGTGACAATAATTTTGATGTACAGTAACTAGCCAAAAAATTTACCAGACAAGCAGTGAAATTCTGAGATGTCCTCCTTGAGAAAAACAGCATCTAGTTCAGTCAATTTCATTGAGTTTACTATCTTAAGATGCTAACCGAAATAGAAAACCCTTAGCCCAAACTGAATTTTTGCTAGTCTGTGGCTAATTGGCTACCGCTTGTGACAAGCCCTGCACTTTCAGTAACACTAAAGAAACTGGACCCATGAGCCACTTGGCTTGTACTGTATAAGGATCTAGCTACTGTATAGCACAAACATACACATCCTATATTTATTTCGCCCACACAATACAAAATTATGTAAAACTACCTTTCCCCTATATCACACACATTTTAAAGTTATTTCTTCCCCCCTGTCAAAAGGCTAGTAATCTGCAGTTTGACCATACTGTATTGTACTGTACATCAAAAGAACACAATTTACCTTTGAACCTCCAACAACATACATCTTACTAGATTTTCTTGAAAACTCAGGTTCCAGGGCAACAGCCTTTAAGCAAACAAAATTTTAAGTCATTCACTGCCATAAATTACATCACAAGTAAATAACTTTCACTCTATCATAAAAGTATTATTTAAGTAAGGTTATTATATAACAACAAAAATACATGGTAATAAAAAGCAAGCTGTGTAGTAAACTGAATTCACAAATGGACATTTGGAGTCATAGAAAAATGTTGAAACTTTTGAACTTTGACAATGTTATTAACTTTTTTTTCAGGTGATGGAAGGGGGGAACTGTAGTTGTCTACAGGTTTCCTCACTTGAATATATTTTTTAGTATCATCGTCACTAACATCATCTTCATCTTCATTTAACATCTAGTGGAATGCTATGGTTTACTAGCAAGCTCACCAATTTTCTCCATTTACTCCAAGCACAGAATATCCTATACTTTAATGCAAATTCTACTCCTCTTCCATATGAAATTACATAACCAAGATAATAAAAGCTGTCCACTGTTTCCAGACTATCTTCTCCTACCTCCAATCTCCACCACAACTCCCCTCACATATGTTGGACATCTAAAGTTATCTCCTGCTCTTCTTAGATTTCCAAGCCCTGAACATCTTGGAGGTAGCGTTGCTCAGTGGTCAGAGTTGGGGATTTGAATGCAGAAGACTTTTTGCTGCTCTGGTTACCTCCTGCATTACCACCATAAGTAGCAGGGGACTCAGTGCTGACCCTTGATGTACTTCCACTCCTATCCCAAATTCATCTGAAGTACCTGCTAGAGTCCTGACCCTTGACCTTGCATTGCTATATAAGGCTATAAAATTGCTTCCCTTGGCACACTATCAAAAGCCTTCTTAAAAGCATGAAAGACATGGAAAAGCTCTTTCGTCTTTGCTCCAAACTTTTCCTGTCATAATACAAAAATTGCATCTACAGTTGACTTATCCAACAGGAATCCAAACTGTTTCTCTACAATCTTCACAATAAAAGTTACGCCTCTTATCTAAGCCTCTTATCTAAGTCTCTTATCTAAGTCTCTTCTCTAGCGTTTTCTCATACACCTTCATATCCTGTTCCAGAGTCTCACATCTTTTCTATGTTTGTCCACCATTTGGGCATCTCCCTTACCTTTATATACCGGTACAGTACAACTCTTGCCCCACTGCTCTGGAACCTTGTCTATCTGTTCAATGGATTCACAAACCTGAAAGAGCCCTTTCACACCAGTTGCTTCTCCACCTTTCCATAACTTCCTCTTCTTTTACTTTTAGAGTTTCATTCCCATCCCTTACATATTTCAATCCTACAATATCCTTCCTCTCTTTTCTCATCTGCTTTACTATCCTGAATGAACATCATTGCTCTTAGTTCCTTCGTCTGAAGAGATTCACTCCAGGTTCTATCCTTAGAAATTGCTACCACTTAACAATGCATTTGGCAAACCAGCATGATCAACATTTGCTCCTTCTATTCTACCACTCACCCTCTCTTCAAACAATCTGCTCTTGATAGGATCTTTTAGCTTCTGAGCTTTAAGTTTCTCTCCTCTTCCAAACCCTCTTTTTCCTTCCCCTAATCACTACCTCAGCCCACAACAATCTGTGCTAAGTCAAGCATGCCTCTCCTGGTATTACCTTGCAGTTCTTCAAGCATTATAATTTTCAATTCTTTGTGTCTTCTACACATTATACATAATCAATCTGACTTTCATTACTTCCACTCTTGTAAGTGATGAGATGTTCCCACTTCTTTCAATAGTATGAGTTCTTAACTCTCAAGCTATTCTCTTGACATATCCCAGCATGTATTCTCCTTCTTGTTTTTTCACTCCAAACCCAAAACATCCCATCACATCATCAAAACCATCATGTGTTGATTCAATGTGGCAGTTCATATCACCTGCCTGAGGGACATCATGTATGTTATATGATAGTTTCTCAAGAAACTCCTTCTATTCCTCCTCAGGCCTACCCAGTTGCAGAGCATAATCTACTGAAAAAACATGAAGAATCTTCCTTCCACACACCATAGCAATTTTTATCATTCTATCATCCAATCTTTTAACTTCATTCACCTCCCCTACTTGGTCTTCTTTCACAATGATCCATATACTTTGGTTCCTTAGCTCCGTGCCTAACTTCTTGTAGACATCCAATATTTACCCTTCTTTCCAAAATATCCACTACTTCCCTACTCCTTTTGACAAGGTAACTACATTCACTGTTGCCAATCTCATTAGTAGGTCCTTTCTAACCTCATGTTGTTGAGACCAAGGTTTTCTTAGCACCCCCTGCCCATTTAACGGCTGCCAGGGACTGTGAACAGGAGCAAGAATGGATCTGACCTATCTGGTTTTTATTAGGTGGCAGCTGCCACAGAGTCCCATACCTTGAAAAAAGCTGTCCAGAAAAGGTATTTTTAAGTATGGGAGGGTAGGGATGGAGAATAGAAGAAAATAAAACTTTAAGTGAGTTGTTACATCTAAAATAACATAAAACTTTTCATTTGTACTGAAAATAGTTTATTTACCTTTATTGGAGTATCAAAATTTGCCTGGACATTGTTCTCAGAACTGTAAAGGCCATTGATAACAACCTGATAAACACAACCAAGTTGTTTAGAGTAAAGTACTGTAAAGTTAAGCTTCTTAATGGTCCCCTGCATTTGAGGTAAATTTAAAATTTTGTTAAAAAAGTACTGTACAATAGGTATATCTTCAAAGTGCCTTACCAAAACAAGGCGATAATAATTTCAAAGCAAATAATAAAAACTGCAAAGTATAAATTTTATCTCAGTTAATTTTGACTGATTCAAACTTAATTATATACAATTATAAGTAATTATTAGATATGTAACCCAGTGGTTTCATTAGAAGGCAGCGGCTAAAGCCTACTGAGCATCAGAACGTTGGCTACTTTGCCTGAGAAACTGAATAGAATTTCATTTGTTTGTACATTGATTTTTAACTTTTACAGATAAGTGCATTGTCCCAAAGTATTTCTTTAAAATATCCATGCAATTGGCAAATAAACTCAAAAGGGAAGCTCCACTTCTTGTACTATTTTACTTAATTTAAAAATGGTCTCTCATGCACGGCTCTGATATAATTTAACTGGAAATCCAAGGGGCAAAATACCTGCTTCTTAAGAATCTAGCAGTTATGAGAATGTTGTTTTCTTGCCAAAATGCTGGAAAATGCATCTCAAGAGTCCCAAAATCTTAAACCTCCCTACAGTGTAAGGCCTCAGGAAAAAAGTATAGCTACCTACTTTCATCATCTAGCCACCTACTTCAAAAATTACTGAAAGCACTGGTAACCTACCCTGCCATCATCAGAGCAGCTGGCAATGTAATCTCCATGTAGATCGATGCTGATTTCATTCACAACTGTTGTGTGCTTGAATAATTTATATTACAATAATTATACATTAATACAATAACTAATTATACATTAAACAATAATTATACATTAATAAATGACAAAATCAATAACAATCAAATAATGTGAATATTTTTGGGTTATAATATTTAACTGTAAACAATATACTGTATATTCTAATGAAAGTTGTTCAGTACAAGCCAGTTTTTAATTTGCACTAAAAATAAAAAAGGCAACTCATATCAAGCGTGAAAACTCCAGTTTAAATAACCAAGTAAAACATCAGTCTTAACAGCTTTCTTTATAATATTGTTGGCTTCTTTTGTTTTCTGTATGCTAATTTTTTTCAACCGTACGTACATATTTACTTGCTTACGAATCTGTAAACAGTTGCACTGACGATAGCAATGAACATGTTTGCAATAAAAAGAGTTGTGCTTTTTATCAAGTTAATTACCCATTTATCGTATATGTCAGCCACTATTTTGAGCAAAAAATTACAGCTGTAACATTAGCACCCTTTTTAAACTCCAAATACATGCATTAGAAACTCATTTTTTAGAAGTCAAAAGCATAAAGAAGAGCACTATAAAAATCATATAATTATTTATAAAGAACTTGTTACAACCCATTAACTTTGATGTTGTTAAATTCTCATAAATTTCATTTATATGTTACCATCCTTTTAAACAGTTTTGAAGAATAAACATTTATACTGAAGAGATTAGAAAGTGCTACTAACTCTTTGTTTCTCATTATTTTGTTCAAAATACATATATTAAGTTATGTAAGAACAATTGAGCTACTGATGGACTGCGAGGGACTAAAACACGCCAACATAGGCTACATATTACTTATTAATTTTTTATTGTCTTCTTGTCCAGCCATAAGCTTTGCAACATAATGTTGAGGTAAATGATATCTACATATAAGCTTACACACCACAATTTATTCTCCTCCAGCACCACTTCTCTGCAGCCTCCAATTTAAAGGCAACATGCATTGTGCTTTCACTCTTATATTCTGTGGGAATCTGAGCCTGACTGTGCAGATGAAGCATACAGCTGATAATGGCTGCTAAATTTCAAGTTTATTGTAGATGTTGTAGTTCAGGTTCAATATGATTTTGAACTGGTTCAATTTATTTTGATCCAGTGCAATATTTCTTGCACTGGTACAAGTTGTCTTGAACTGGTACAAACTAGTTTGTTTTTTCAAACCAGTTTATTCTTCTCATATCCATCTCAGACCAATAACTAGTGATACCTAGAAAAATTGGTATGCTAGCAACGGTTGCTTGCATGGCCTTGCCTGACTGACGACAAGTTTTGATAGCCAATGTGCATTAGTATCAACTTGAAGCTACTGAAATGGATACCATGGTTACCTTAGCAAAGGGCTTAAGCAGGGTCAACGAAGCTATAATTAATGTATAGAGCTGAGTGGGCTACATATAGCCCCAGCCCACCAATAATTTTGCTGAGATGAATAACTTGACGAAATTTTGTTTTTGACTGATAGACTGAAATAATTCATTTACAGACTATATCAGAAGTTTGAAGCTTTAAAATTTTCCCCCTAATGCAGTGATAGATGGTGTTCTAAAGAGGCCAAAGTCTGTCAGGATATGGTACAATGGTAAAGGTGTAATGCATGTTGGCAGACCTTGCCCTTTGATGTGAGCCATCACTCTTGTTTGCCATTGCTCATGCAAAATTGATCTGAGAAGACCAAGTATACATAATCACTTGACTACTGCCTAAAACTTGCTCATCTCATTGGAGAATACAGAAGTTACTTTTACGCAAAGAAAGATGAAGGATAGCTCTGTTATTTCTTTACTTAAAATAGTACTATATAGACAGAGCATGATTTTTGTATTTGTTGAAATACAATTCTATGTAAATTATCTTTGCACAATGGTTAGAATGGAATATAACAGTAAAACTTTAGAACGGCCAGTGGTATTGTTTTATGTGTTTTTAAATGCTTTCTTGATAATGAAAAAATTGCTTATCTCAATATGTTAGGCAATTTTTTTTTTCATTCGCAAAAGATTTTCAAATAGCAAGCCCTGTGTCAGATGTGGCTTACCAATGATAATCACAAGATAGATTGCACACCCTGTATGTACTAGCTGGTACCAACTTGAAGAGTCTAATTTTCAAATCATCAATTCTAGTAGGGCCTTTGACCCATGAATAGTATACTAGTTTATTATTAAATAAATGCACTTATTTTATTTATTATTCAAGTACATGTATAAATAGTGAAGAAATTTAAATATTACTTACAGAGGGGAATTCCTTGCTGCGAATGTTATTTCCTTGATGGTCCAGCACATGAACCACACCCCAATGTGTCCCCAAGGCTAGAAACTAAAACATACCAAAATGAGTTCAGGGTGAAAGTTATGAACTTCAATTTTCAATCGTTATCTAACTACAAACATTAATTCTTGGTAAAAATGCTTAATGTCAGAATGTCTTTAATCAAACTTCTTTTCAAAACAGATTTGTTGTATACTGATCTGTAAAAAGCGTTTCCGTGACATTTCCATTATTCAATGTCAATTTTTGTCAGCAAACAATATCTTGTTTCAATTTCAGAACACATTTTTTCATTTTATTTATTAATGGTACAAAGTCTTTGGCTTTAGTGGCAAAACAGCCAAGGAATGACGGAAGAGTTGGAGTTTGTAAGGGCAGATATTAGGTTGTGTATGTGTCAGATTTAGCCTGGGGAAATACAGAATAATTCTATTCAATAACTTAATAATAAATTCAATAACTTGATGTGTCTGTGCCTTTTTTACCTATGTATGAAAATAAAAATAATACTTACAACTTTTGTTGAAAAAATAGTTACTAAATTATTTTCAAAAGTGACAAGCCTTTTAAAAAAAATTAATACCATGACTGTAATTTCACTTAAATTGTTAAACTTGGCTTCTATTTTTCCACTTAAAATTTTTCCATTGAGAACAATATATTGTTTTTTGATATTTCATTGTTGAATTTGAGGTCTCCTCTAGTAACTTTACTTGCCCGATCGGGCAACCAGGACAAAACTTCTGCTTGCCCGTGAATAAATTTTGCTTGCCCCGGGCAAACGTTAAGTTACAACACTGCTTTGTGCAATCTAACCTTTCAAGAATACAAATTTTATTTACAGCAATTTTTATGTTCTAATGAATGACAACTTATGTGACAAACCTTACTATGTACAGCCATACAACTAGCACAATCAGCCTTCAAGATTTCATTTACAGCATTGGCAACTCTTTCATACTTGAGCTTCGGTTCTAATTCTTCTTCTTCAGATTCCTCACTTTCTTCTTCCTCGCCACTTTCTTCCTCCTCGTTATCACAATCTACCTCCTTGTAAAACAAACATCTAAATTAAGTTTTGCTTGGAAGTAACTTCCATCTCCTGTTTGAGCCTTTGAAAATTTATGTGATGCTCTCTTTAACCCATGAAGGCTTGCTGTTTTAAAATCCTTGGTGAGTGAAAAAAAGCTCACCTAAGATAACCGAGGTGAGTGATTTTTCCCTTAGTATTAGAGTCCAATATTTGGCCAAAACAATGCTGTCCTCACACCATCTAAACTGAACAATTTTCTTTTTAAACCCGACAAAAATAAACGCTTTCCTTAAATTTTGATTGGAGATGAACAATAAAGTTCTTGAGCAGCCACTAGCAAAGGCCGTATGATATCTCAAACAGATGTGGCAAACATGATCATGATTGTTGTTTGAAGTTCCTAACAAAGCTGCTTTGTATGGGAAATTTTTCAATTCTCAAAAGATGAATCAGAAATGGAACATTTGCTTTTTATTCTTTGACGAGTTGAGCGATTTTTCATGAGCAGAGATCTATTTATCGCTCTTCTTAGATCGATTCTAAAAAAACTGGAAATGTTTTTAGATGAAACTTTACTGAATCTTCTAAAATCGTTGGGCAACAAAAAAACTGACCTCTGCAACCAGTGGGCCAGGACTGTGAGAGAGGACAAAATGCACAGTGGTCAGTAATCTTGGATAAATGTACTGGGATCTCCTCAAAATACAGACAATCAGTATTGTTTTTCAATGCCTTGTCTTTTTGTTTTAATTTCTCATCATTTCAAACCACTCACAGAAATAAGAACAAATTAAGAACAAATTGAGGCTGAAGCAGCCAAATATTAAAAACAATGAGCCTCGGCAAAATGCACTGGTTCTTATAAAAAAAAAAAAGCATGTACATGACTAAAAACTTTTCTCTTCTGATGTGCTTTGCCTCTGATGAAGTACAATTAACATTTCCTCTACTCTAACTGGAAAAACTGAGGGTAAAATTTCCCTATTGGTGGGTTTCATTGGGTTCCAGTTCAGCGCACATGGTGGTCAGTTATACAAAAGAATCTAGTTTGAATCTCATTATTAATTTTGACCTCCATCTGCCATTGGGTTATATGACTTATATCCCCATGTGACTTAGTGAAACCCAAGAATTGGGCCGTACTTGCAGACAGTTTATGCATAAACATCTCACCTATACTGTAGTTTCTATATATAGGTAATACTAATCCGTAACCAAAAGGACCCAGTACGCCCAAGTACGGAAATTATCCCAAAATGAGTCTTGATGTGACAAAAACAACGAACGAGAAAAGCTAAATGATATGTCATATGAGTACTGCTGGAATATTTTGGTTGTTAGCTATAATAGAATGTTCAATGATCTCAAAATCTAACAAAACAAGTGACTTATGCAACCAATATATTTCGATCAATTCCTAAAAGTAAATGATAAAAGAGATATACCTTAAAAGGCTCGTGTGCAAACTAGAAACCTACACTACAGTACTGCAGAACCTTTGTTGAGTTACGTACTGTAGAAATGCAAGTGCCAATGTCCATCCATTACTTACCTTCTGCCTTTCAACATCCATTGCACCTTGAATCTTAAAAATGAACAAAAAGGATTCCTGAAGAGAGAAGAATAAATGAAATTCCAAAGTAATGGATAAATTCAACATACCTCACTCCGATCCGCCATCTTGAACTCTACTTGCGCGTGCGCGGAGGGTACCCAGACGCTATAAACTAACTAGCGTTAACTGGGCTACCTGTGCATTTCAAGCATATTTTTATTCGGGCTATACGCCGCCCGAGTTTCTGCCACACTATTTACGCTGCATAAATTATGAGCAGCGCATACCGTATTTTCTCATGAATAAGTCAACCCTTTATGACCAAATTTTTATTCAAAAAATTGCACCTTGACAGTACGGAGAATCATGCCTAATTCCAAGACTGCAAATGATGAATACCGTGAACAAAATGCTGCCTCACGTAGGATCTAAGAAGATCAACCACCAACAAAATGTGTGAAACATGAGTAAAATAAAATGCAAGGCTGGAAGGCTGGTTAAAGTTGCTGGCCTAGTCCGAGCTCTTGCTCATGTTGGTTCACTGACAAATTAATTTCAACGTAGTTTTCCAGCCTTGCATTTTATTTTACTAATTCCAAGCGTTCCAAGTATTCTACTAAGTTTAAATTACAAGTTGTAAAGTTTGCCGAAAACACAAACAACTCGGCCGCAGGACGAGAGTTTGATGTGGATGGAAAGTTGGTGGGGGATGGAGACGTCATATTGAAAAAATACGAGCCATGCCGAAGAATAAGTGTGCCGATCGAGGAAAAAAATGCCAGTGGCCAGAGTTGGAAAAGGGACTCAAGCAGTGGAGGGAAGATCAGCGGAAGAGCGGTTACATAGTTACCAGGAACCTGCTGCGAATGCATGCCAAGGTTCTTGCGAAGCGACACAACATTGCCAACTTTTGTACTTTTCGACCGCTGATGCACAAACTTTCTGAAACGGCACGACTTTGTTATACGTCAAAAGTCAAAGATTTTGGTCGATTTGGAAGAGAAAATTGTTAGCTTCCACTCCTACGTGATCAAAAAGAAAAAGCAGAAAAACTTCGATTTATCGGCGATCGGCAACATGGATGAAACGCTTGTGTGGTTTGACAAGCCAGCCATCAGAACAGCAGAATCGCGAGGAGCGAAAACTGTATTTGTGAAAACGACCGGCCACAAGAAAACCCGCTTCACTGTTGTGCTCGCTTGCCTAGCCGATGGTACAAAGCTAAAACCAATGGTAGTTTTGAAAAGAAAAACCATGCCCAAAGAGAGATTCTCATCCGGTGTCGTCATTCACGTTCATCCACGACAATGGATGGATGAGGAAGGAGTAAAGATATGTATAGAGAAGGTTTGGAGGTGCAGAGCTGGCAGTTTGAACAAACCTCAAAGTTTGCTTGTTTGGGATTCATTTAGCGCTCATCTCGTTGACTCTTCAAAGCGTGAACTCAGGGAGAACAACACCAAGACGGCAGTGATCCCCGGTGGATTGACCAGTGTTGTACAGCCATTAGATGTCTGCTTAAACAAACCGTTCAAAGACAGACCTCGTCAGAAATGGTGTACATGGATGATCAAAGGCGAGAAGACCTTCACCGTAGGAGGAAACATTTGCGAGTGGGTGAAAGATTCGTGGAACAAAATTCCCAGTGAAATGGTGGCCAGATCGTTCAAAAAATGCGCATATCAAATGCAATGGACGGTACGGAGGATGACCAGCTGTGGGAGAGCGATTGTGATGACAAAGATAGCCAAGAAGAACCTGTGGAACCTGACTTCTTCAATGAACCAATTGACAGTAGAACAGTGACAAGATCTGTTAGGCGATAGTGATGACGTTGAAGACTTCGCTGGATTCTGAGAACTGGTTCGAGTTCTTACAAAACGGCTCCTTTAGAAGCCACCAAATATTAAAAAAGAAAATACCAACTACTTCTTCTCATTGATTTATTTCATTTATATTACTTTAATGTTTTTTTTTGTATCATAAAACATGGGGGTTGACTTATACACAAGCTTTCAAAAAC
>ERZ1740055.52-NODE-52-length-17582-cov-7.686084_pt1 | contig 17582 bp, 13 predicted proteins | sample MGYA00581747_ERZ1740055 | MGnify/ENA primary metagenome ERZ1740055 (study PRJEB43018, sample SAMN04849739) | marine metagenome | isolation source: floating plastic debris | place: Pacific Ocean | collected 2008-08-28 | study: EMG produced TPA metagenomics assembly...
ATCCTCACTAGTGAAGATATCGCTGACGTCATTTCTTTGTTTTTCCTTTGTTTTTTGTCTAATTTATTTTTATTTTCGAAACACTCATATTTATCTAATAAAAGAAAATTACACGTTGGTTTGTTATGAAGTTTATATATTTATATATTTTTTCCACTCGAACATAAATTTCATATGTTCGCGCCACCGTGTAATATCCTCTATATATTTATCAAGGAATGACAAGGAGTACGAGTTTATTTACGTAAACAACAAATGCTTTTTACTTATTCTCATCTTATTTATCACAAAATTTCAAACATTTCACATCTTTCTACTACAGAAGTTTCAGAAACACGTCTAGTTCTACTCCAGGCGTGATCTGTTGCTGCTAAACTAGTAAACACAAGATGGAAATAGATACTCAATACTTAATAATTTAAATTTTGTTGGATTTTGTAGTAGATTTTCAAAAATTAAGTGATTTCTCAATTTCCTAGGTCTCCTGTGTCTAATTTTACTTTTATTCCGTTCGCGACATGCTCTGTCCAATGAAAAAATCCGTACAACAATAAGAAATGTCTGGCCTAATATATTTCATTATTTAAAATGTTTTCTGTTTCAAACTGCGCCATTCTAAGTTGGATTGCTGTCATTGTATAATGACAGATACCTTGATTGACAGTTGCATTCTAATCTACATAATATATTTGCAATGCTAATTATAAACGAAAAAGCTGGGAATGCCAGAGAGCCAGGTAAGTATATAAATTTACAAGTTATGTGGGATCAATAGCTAAAACACATTTAGGCACAAAATATATACATAATTGATGGTAATACTAGGAAAAAATTCAAATACTTTTTAAAGAAGAAATAAAACGCACAGTGCAGTGATAAATATACAAAAATTATGCACTTCGTAAACAAAACTTTGATTTAAAAACGCGGCTTTTCGAATGCTGTAACACACCTCTCCAGAAGCGAAGCAACCTAATAACCCTGTTAACAAATAGGTAAATACTAAACAATAGAATTAAAAAAAAAAACAGACATCCAATGAGGCGTGACGAAAGTAAATACAAATTTATCTTACAATAACTCAAATTTAAGACTAGTTTTTAAAATCTCGAATCCCACAGTGTAATCAAATTCAAACCAACGTTATTTCTAGAACCAAACTAAATATTATTCAGAAAAGGGAGAATACTTGAAATCATTTAAGATAATCAAAACTTACATAAATACGTAAAAGCTCAATGCATTACGAAGTAACTAAAATTGGCTTTTAGTTAAAATTTAATCCATTCCTAAACGTCTTTGGAATAATATACTTTTGTCCTCTTAATTTATTCAAAAACAAGCTGAAAACTTCTTTGTTGACTGAAAGGAAGCTATATAAGTAGATTGCTACTATAAACTGATATCAAATAATAGAAGCAATAATAATTCATTGATACCTGGCTTTGCCCTACGTATTCTACCTTTCTAGCAGTGCACAAGGACCTAATGTGAAAAATATAACCTAAAGACAATACCGCGTTACAATCCGGTGTCCCTGGGCAGTCTGGGATTCCACACCATGACCCACTCCATCCCGGATCACACTGACATTGCAATGTTGCCTTGTTACACGTGCCGTGACCATTACAATCCAGCGGCCACCCAGGGCAGCTTGGTATTTGACAAACCTGTAAACATCAAACAACCAAAACTTTTCTACATTGGGCATAATACGCTATTTTGAGTTCTGTTACTTTTACTTATAAGCTATTTTTGATCTTTTTTCTCTTGGTTTCATTCTTCCTTCAACTCCACAAAGTATCAGAATATCCGTGTGGCTTTGTCTACATTATCAGGACTTCTTTTTTAAGTAGCCAGCTGGCTAACAGAAGAAAAAATTTGGTCGCTAGAGCACAAGTTGTTGTAGCCACATTCATATTTTCAAGGTGTAATCTGTACAAATAAGTTATACTGTATTGAAAAGCTACAATTTCAGACTTTATTCTTACTTTTAATATTGTGTAATGTTCAAAATACTCATAAATCTTTGACCAAGATACAGCACAAAAATCTAAAATAGACCCCTGCCTTTGCCGGGTCATTATTGTTTTCAATGTATACAGTAAAACCTTTCAACAGGCACACAAAAACGTCGCGGGAACAAGGCCTCCCACGTGCCTCTAAACCTGCGTCCACGAGCATTTGTGCGTACATGTACTGAAGACTGCAACGTAAACATGGTGATTATTGTACTACAGTACGTCTGCGTTTGCAGCCGTGTGCGCAAGAATAATTCCATTTGTTTCTACATTTTTTTGCCTAAGAAAGCAGATAAGTTTCATTCGTTCATCACACTGTTTATCATTTTATTAGAAACAATAAATTTTAGTTAATCAGTCACAAAGGTTTCACAAAATCTTTTAGTAGCCAGCTGGTCACGAGTTCTAAAAATCTAATAGCCAGCGCTCATCTTTTGGTAGCATTGGCCACCTATTGGTGGCAAGTTCGAGCCCTGAGTATGGATTGCTAAATCGGTGTCACAGCTGACTTGATTCTCCAGCAGATTTAATTTAGGTAAACAAAACAACAAACTGAGAGTTTGTTTTTTGAAAATGCATTAAGTATTTTGTATGCTGAACTGATTATTTCGTGCCTCTGCTTTCTTTCGAACTAATTTCTGTTTTCATTGACACTTCAAAATAACGGGGTTTAAATGTAGGCGCTTAACGTACTTGCTTAGTTCGGGGTAAGATGCAAAATAGCGCTGTAATTATACAGCCGAAAAGTTAACCGCCAAGATATTATCTACAGCAATTTTAACTTAGTAACAATTTGTACAACCTAACATCGGGATATCAGTAAAAATAATATTTACATCGGCACTCAAACAACGACAATGAAATGGGCTTCTTTCTAAATCAGTGTAGACCAGGGCTGCCACTATCACTGTGATGTGAAATTCGAGGCCTTTTCAAGGACTTGACTGACAGGAACTTTTAAAAGCAAATCCCGGACCCTCTCTATTCAATAAAACTTGAATGCTTTACACATTCAAAAATTAGTTAAACAATACATACTGTATTTACAAGCTTAATTATTCTGCTTTACTGAGTTGGCTGAATCCTACCAATGAAAAACAAACAATGGCAAAAGCTTCAGAAGAGTTGCTTCTGGACAAAAGTCAAGCATTGCAGAATCACCTTTTTGTTTAAAAATGTTGTGAAATAAAATATTTTTGAATAACCAGGATTGCCCATTCCAGGATTTTTAAGGATCATAATTCAAATTCAAGGACTTTCCAGGGCCTGGAATTTGTTTTTCAATTCAAGGACTTTCCAGGATTTTCAAGGACCGTGACAATTCTGTTAGACACTAAACAGCATTTTGCAGTTTTACGACCAGTTTTAGAACAAAGAGCGTAAAGAAAGAATAACAAGTAAAAAAAAATGTTATGCAGTGTTTACAGAATCAACGACCATAACAATTTCAGCAGGAACAAAACTGGTGATTCAAAAAACTAGACAGCACTAAGCTCGAGACCACGCCGGGTAAGTTTATCAGGTCCACACTCTGAAGCATGGCAATCGTTCTTAGCAGCGCGGTCAACTTGATATATAACTAACAAAACGTGCTGAAAGTAGTTGAATAGTTGTTTTCAAAACATGACGTCAGTGAGGGCTACTGAACCTTACACGAATTTGGTGTTTGTTCGAAGTGCTTTGCTAACAAGAAATTAGGTTTGTGTTTTCCCAACCATCAAATTTTTTCTTCGAATAATCATATAAAATTTAAAGAATACAGAATAAGCCCTTTTGGTAACAGCGCGCGGAAACGATCATCAATATATACCTCACCTGTCCCTTGTAGCCATTTGCTATTCGGCATTCACATTTGTTGTTAACGCACTTCCCGTTTCCTGAACATTCAAGGTCGCATCCAACGCCAGAGTAACATGCACGACAGATGCATCCCGACGAGTTGCCGTAATTGGTGCCATGAACACAAGGTCTTTCACAAATTTCGCCTATAAAACATTATAAATTTTTGTAAGAGGGTTCAGAAAAACCTTGTCGATAAAAATAACAATGTACGGTAGATTTTAAAGCACATGTAGAGTCTGAGGGAACAAATTTTTTTGTTTAGAGAGAAAAAAAACAATTACATTAAATTTGCTAGTTTAATTTTCACATTTCTTACCTGCCCACTGTTTGTGACAGTTGCAACGTCTTGGCGTTTCATTGCTACAATCTCCATTTCCTGAACATGGCGGCGAGCCCGGGCAATCAGCTTCGGCGCAATCGCTTCCCGCCCAGCCTGGATAACACTCACATCTTTGGGTCTGAAGATTACAGAAGCCATTTCCGTTACAATTGCCGTCCCGTCCTGGACATCCGGGTAATTGGCAGAGCTCCCCAACGTGCGCATCTCCTGGTTTCCGGTAACAGTGACATTTGGCATCCACGCATTCACCATTACCAGAACATTCGCTTTCGCACCCACTTCCAGTGAAACAAGGTTTACATTCACAAAGCCCATTTACAGGATTGCCATTTACACAACGGTCATTACAAGCAGGACCCATCCAGCCTGCTTTACAGTCTGTGCACTGTGGGGTAGTTCCAAGTGTTGTATTACAAACTCCACGGCCAAAACAGTTTGGCGTTCCAGGACAGTCAGGGATTTGACATCCAATGCCTGTCCAACCTAGGAAACAAGGAATCAATTTTCCTCTATAATTAGAAACTCACCTAACTATTGCCTTAAAATATCATAAAACACTAACTGCATTAACTACAAATTTATCATTTTTAAACCATTTTATGACTATTTACGTCTAGTGTTCCAGTCTTTGATAAACATTTTCTTTTTTCATCTGATGAACATAACTTTAATATAAAGTCGACTAAACTAAGTAAATATCGCAAAGCTTTACAGTTCTTTAATATGCCAAAACGGAACAAAACAGTAGAACTTTCTAGGATTATGAGCATTTTTTCCAGGATGTCCCAGTCCTGGAAGTTGTCATAACAGAAATACAAAAACGTCCAGGAATATTAACCCTTTTTTCTAGGATTATAAGGCTGCTCATCAGCATATTAAGTCATTAACCACATTTACGATACTCACTTTAACCGATGTTAACATGCTTTTTACTAACCAGGATCACAAATGCATTTCTTCTTGGTACTGTCACACTTGCCGTGACCAGTACAGTCCCTACCAAATCCTGGACATCCGGGAACTTCACACAACGAGCCTCTCCAACCAGCAAGCTCATCACATTGACACTTTCTTTCAACACATGTTCCATGTGCGTAACATTCAACATTACAACCTTTTATTATATAAGTAAAATGTTAGATCTGAAAACAATGATTAAAAAATGGCTGTGGATAAACTAAATAAAAATACTTTAGTTAGATTGAAGTTTTAGACTGACCTAGTTGATGATCTGACATTTCCGAGTGTGCCATTTAATGTACAGTCAAAATATGCAGTTGAATATTTTCAAACACATTATGGAGAAAAAATTTAGAAAAATGCAAACACAGATTTTACTGAAACAGCCAGTTACACAGACAATACTAATCAATTGCTTGAAACGACGAAAAATGTAACAAGTTTATCAATTTTAACTGGCTCGGTTTCTTTGTTGCTATGTTATGGAGGTTCATCTATTTCTGCCACTTTTACCAAAATTAAGGTTGAAAAAGCTCTTGAAACTAAATGATACTTTAATTAATTCACTATAGAAGTATCTCTACAGTACAAAAACAAACCTCTCAGGTCTTAAGAAACAAACCACCAAAGGAAACTCACAATAGAACTTTCTTAAGATTTGAATTTTGCCTGTTCCTATACACGATAAGATCTAGTTAATTGTTAAAACTTTGAATTTTTAAAACAATTTTCATATTAAAAGAACCAAAATATGTCGTATCATTAAATACCTAAATAATATTTTTAGGCAATTTGAAAGCAAACTATTTATGGGGCTTATTGACCAAATATCAAAAAATCTGATATACTACATTTCTCTTATGTGTCAATTTTTAGTTGGTTATATCAGAAGTTATCAGATCAGTAAAACCAAGATCAAGTTCTCCTCCGACTTGTTACTCTCATCCATTCACTCATTTACATTCTGTCCTACTACTTTATGTTATTTATATCAGTCTAGCTTACCTTTTCCAGTGAAACAAGGGCCACATACACATTTACCACTGTCCATGGGAAGTTGAGTCCCGTTTCTACATGGTTCGTCACATGAAGGTCCCATCCAGCCTCTTATACAGTTTGTACACTTGGGGGGACTAAAACTCGCATTACATTGACCTTAAAAAAATCACAGTTATTTGCACAGCTTAAAACGTATAATAAAGAGGATACTTTACTCTTACTGTTTTGTTAGACGAGTAAATTCGTGAACTTCATACCTGAAACCATAAAACAGCTAAAGATAATGAATTTTTGTTGTATTTACTAACATTGTAAACTTTATTCTTTGGCCTAAAACTAAATTAGGGCACAAAGGAATACAAACAGACAAAATTTAAATGAAAAAACAAATAACGTGAACAAAGCTATAACGTTCTAATATTAAAATGAACTGAATTAGTCACATTTGTTTTAATGGTGAGTGTGAAACAAAATGTTTTGCTATTCTACTTGCAACCTCAATCAATATGTTACCTCGATTTGAGCAATCTGGATTTCCTGGACAGTCAGGCAGTTGGCAGCCATCTCCTGTCCAACCATTATCACAAAAACAGTAGTGCGTAGCACTGTTACACTGTCCGTGACCGCTGCAGTCTCTTCCGATTCCCGGACATCCTGGATTTTCACAGAATGTTCCACGCCATCCCCTAATACATTCGCATTTTCCGTTTACAATTTTTCCATGCTCGGAACACTCGCTATCACAACCTACACCAACAAAACCTGGATCACAGACACAGTTCCCACTGTCCATAGGCAGTTGTTTTCCATGGACACACGGACTGTTACATGATGCACCCATCCAGCCGGCTGTGCAGTTACGACATGCAGGCGGATCTAGCGTGCTATTACAAAAACCACGCCCAAAACAATCAGGCGATCCGGGACAATCGGGAATTTCACAACCTTTTCCAGTCCAGCCTTTAAAAAACGAAAATAGAGACCATTTCTCAACACTTTATTACGGAGTAAAAATTTTATTATCACCCTAAATCAATAACTGCAAAAACAACAAGTATATGGTAAATGAACGAACGATTATGGTTAATGGATAGAAATACGTATGTTTCTTATGATGTTAAAATTAAAAAAAAAATTTAGCAAACCTTTTCGATCAATATGCTCATCATCAGGCAATAAAATGCTAAGCGCAGTCAGAAGACTTTAAATAGTTGGAGGCAGGAGAATTATAATTGCAGATTTGATGAAAATTAAGTAATTCCTTTGGGGTAAAGAGACAAATAAAAAGCAGAAACTTGTTTGTTAAGAGATGATTACAGTCAAAAACTACTCTTTCCAGCCATATTCTTAGTACAATGGAACTGTTTATCCCTATTTACAAACTATTTTATATTGTCCTTCCTGTATATCTTTTAGCAACTTCTTACTAATTTAAACAGTCAAAAGGTGCGTCTTAAGTAAAGCAAAAAAAAAAAAAATCGCAGGCATGTGTGCTGACAAGGCACGACAGCAGTCCAAGGCTCATTACAAAATAAAGGGAATATGGAGTACAATGATATTCAAAAGCCAACATAGTGCAAACCCAGGATTAAATGTTTAACTCATTGTCTTGTTTTCAACCTTACAGTGAGAGATATGAGCTGTACGTATGGGAAAAACAAGCTTTTTCCAGGGCAAATATGAGCAGTATTTGTATAAAGAACAGCAATCTTTTCCTTATACAAACAATTGCTACTGTCAAATCACAAATGGCGGTAAAACTTCGTTAGCAGATTTCGAGCTTTTGTCACATAAAAGCTGTTCAATTTCTTCTTTAGTTCTTGTTTGAAAACGTTTAATTGCAATGACTGCGTAAAAACTGACTGTGCACAACCTGATAACGTGCGAGTTGAAAGATCAAGTAGTTGTTTCCCTAGGAAGTTAGTAAGTTTTGTTCGCCCTAGGGAGTTAGGCCCCGATTACATGAGACAGGCTGGCCCGGTTAAGCGGGTTGAGTTGTTCTTACGGGATCCCGGCCGTCCGAATGAAATCTGTAAACATTTGGCTCGTGATTACGATTAAATTTTTAGCCCGGTTAGCCGAGTTCTCGGTAACAACCGTCCGAGATCCCGGCAAACCGGGCTGAAAATTTTTCATATAGTTGCACTGCAGGGCTGGCTCGGACTGACAGTTGCTGGCATAATCAAGTTATTTGTTCCCTCTTTTTTATAACAACGTCTAACTTTGGGGCTGAGTCCGAAAGATCAAATATGTTTTGGGAATTTCAGTCTCAAATGTTGTTTAATGTATCATTTAGTAAGCGTAGTAGAAAAATTCCGCTAACTTTGTTACCGTGCCGGCCTGGCTCGTATCATGTAATACCGGACTGAAGGTTGTGTTCCAGCTCGCTCAATTGGGCTAGCCCGTTCCACATAATCAGGGCGTTAGTGAGTTTTGACCTATGACACGTCATACGTTCTCTTGCGATCGGAAAACGTATTTGAGTTGGGAGGAATAACAAGGATTAAAGTTTCCCAGGCTTATCACAATATACATAGGAAATAAGGACTGATGTCCTCAGAGGTATCAAAACATACAAAAGGAATATGGATCGATGTCCTCACACTTATCAGAATATGCATAGGGTATAAGGATTGATGTCCCCAGACTTATCATAATATAAATAGGGGATAAGGATTGATGTTCCAAGACTCATTAGAACCCATAAGGAAAAAGGAGTAATTTTTCTCCATCATGACTTTTGTGTTATCAGTGATAAGTGCAATGCTTGTAATTAGCTTAAAGGTTAGCCTACCTTCATTACATGTGCACTCGTGAGTAGCACTGTTGCAATCTCCGTGGCCGGTACAATCTAATTCAACACCGGGACATCCTGGATTGTCGCAAAGGGTTCCCCGCCAACCCTCCCTACACTGACACTTGCCAGAAACTACTTTTCCGTGTTCAGAACACTCACTGTCACAACCCACACCAGTGTACCCTGGCCAACAAGTGCAATTGCCGCTGTCCATAGGAGTCTGTTCACCATATTTACATGGATCACTACAAGCTGGACCCATCCATCCTTTATTGCAGTTCTGGCAAACCGGTGGATCTACAGATGAGTTACAGTAGCCACGGTTGAAACAGTCTGGAGCTCCAGGGCAGTCTGGAATATGACAACCTATACCTGTCCAGCCGTTGAAGCAAGTACACTTGTGATTAGCTCCGTTACAATCTCCATTCCCACTGCAGTCTTTACCATCACCAGGGCACCCGGGAATTTCACAGACGCTGCCCCTCCAACCTTTCAGGTAATCGCAAAGACAGGTATTATTCTGGCACTTTCCCCGACCCATACATAGTACGTCACAACCTTTACCTGACCAGCAAGGTTCACATTGACATAAACCACTATCTATAGGTTCTTGGGACCCATGAACACACGGTTCATCACAACCCTTACCCATCCAGCCCACACTACAGTTCAGACATACCGGAGATGATCCATTAATTACGCATTCCCCACGACCATTACAATTAGGCTCTCCTGGACAATCCGGAGTGCTGCAATCTTGATCCGTCCATCCTGGATTGCAAAAACAACTAAGAAGTGCACTGTTGCAGATTCCATTTCCGGAACAGTCACCAGGACACCTTGGTATGTTGCAGAATTTTCCCTTCCAAATTGGATCGCATAAACAAGTGCTGTTAAAACAGTTACCATGGCCTGAACACTCCGAATCGCAATATGTTCCAACAAAACAAGTATTGCATCTGCACACATCTTCAATGCATGTTCCATTTCCAGAGCATAGATGCTGGCACTTGTCTCCATGGTAACATGGATCACAAACACATTTTCCGGTTACACTACAGCGTCCGTGTTGGCTGCAGTCCACGGCAGGATCACAAGAATGTTCACATCGATATCCTACATAGCCGTCATTACACGCACAACCTCCCGATTCTGTGCATTGACCGTTTCCCAAGCAAGTTATTGTCGGATTGCAATAATAACTACATTCTACACCATAGTAATTTGTAAAACATTTGCACAAGCTTTTCTCGGCTGACCATTTGCCATGCCCACTACACAATGGATTAGCCGCGCATATACGACCTTCATGCCCTTTTGTTGCCCCACTGCCAGCTGAGGACCCTCCCGATAGATCTCTGTGTCTTAAAATGTCTCTTCTAATGGCTTCAGGAGAAAAGTGATTTAAATGCCCGCCGCCACCACCTCCTCCGAAGTAGTAGGTCCCACAACAATGAGAACAGCAACCAGAACAGTAAGAGCTTCCACGTCCCCCTCGAAGCATAAATTTCCCATGCCCCTCAAAATAGCGCCCCGCCACTTTGATAGTTCCACCGCTACCGCCTCCTCCTCCTTGGTAACCGTCACCACCGTCTGATTTCATGTAACCATCAAGTTCAAGCAGATGCTCGGTTGATAAGTAAATAACACCTCCTCCATTAGCAGAGGTTCCTCCGCCTCCACTTCCTGCTTCAAAAGCAGTGCAAGGATCTTCATACTTCTTACCACCTATTGAAGTAAAAATACTATTCCTATCACTTGAAATCTTCTAAGCATTCAAAGGCATAAAGAACCTGCCTACAATAATGTTAACATTTTTAAATAATTATCTTACAAGATCTTAGAACTTTATTTCCTTATTTTCCACGACAATTAACAAGTATCAAAACTGGAACACTCATTACTATAAAGTATCGTTTTGCATAAAAAAACGGCCCATAAAGAATTATAACGATACAGATATATTCCTTTCTTTAACTGTTGTTTCTTTTTGAGTTCCATTTCTTGATTTTAACTTTTAGATCTGGGTACAAGAGCTAGCTGAAGGTTATATGCTCCATTTTCCCGATGAATCAAAAACTTCAGATTTATGTAACATCTTATTCGTCGTCTTGCTGTTGCTTAATTATCAAGAACTCCAAGACGCGTCTAATCGAACTTACGTATGTATTGTTTACATTTACTGTTTACCTACCAAGAACAGCACACAGTTCACCGTTGCAGTTTCTCGACCTTCCTTTACCCCCTGGTCCTCCATGCCCAGCTCCGGCTACATTTCGAGAGCAACTGCTAGTAGCACCTGGTCCCTGTACCGGTAGCCATCCTCTCTGTGTAGCATCAATGCCAGAATCTAACTCAAACTTTAAAGCATCAGTATATATTGTCACTACATCTGGTGTTATCTTCCCAGAGTAATCAAGCTCAAGATCCTTTATGTGCAGATAAGCTGATGCAGTGTCGACATTAAATAGATTACTCTTCACTTCCAACACAGCGTCCTTCATAACATTAACTCTTCCGAACCAGTAATGGCTTTCGTATGGAGTAACAAGAGAAGAATTACAACCAAAACAAGTTGTGTGACCTTTCTCCGTAACAACTGATCGAACACCTTTGTAAAGACGCAAACTTTCAATTCCATAAACTCCTCCCTTTGTGTATAGGGCACCCTCTTTCCTAAGTCCAGTTAAGGTAGTGAACAAGGGAAGAAAGAGCTCCCCTCCAGCATTGACAATGAAGTTAACAGGGGCCTGGGTTCGAATGCTGTTGGATTCAACAAATAACCGCGTGTTCGCCGCCACAATGATTATACCAGTCCTGTCTCCTGTAACCTTGTCAACATAAAGTACCGGGACTTTTCCAGATACCTAAAGTAGGTAAATTCAAAACTACAGTTAGCACCAAAGTTCTTGATTGATACTCCTATACATTTAGAGTATTAAAAGCTTAAATAAAGCGTTCGTACGAATTAGTTAACGAAATATTAAACATTTGTCAGTGGCAATTTCATAGACAACAGATATGATATTGATATAAAACACAATCCCTTTCTGTTAGGCAAACTGAACAGATAAAATTGTTGCAAATCATAGCACATTGAACAAATTTATTTTTCTGATAATTGCTGTGCATGTTCTTTGAGCAGAAAGTACTTGTTTATGCCAAATAGTATCAACATAACATATCTACAATAGTATCTAGAATCTGAGATGCAATTCCGAAGATCGTACGACTAAAAATTGGATCTTGAAAATTAAAAACACTGTTTACTTCATACTCATCGTCCATCAACTCGCCTAATATAGGGAAATTCCGCTATTAATCCAGTACTAGTCTAAACTGTTTTAATCCATCTGCATTGGGACCGTCCCCTTTCTGCATCAATATGCGTAAAAACCCAACCCATAGTCTTCAAAGTAAAATTTCGATGTGCTTTGTTGCCGTGTTTGTTTTAGATTGGTACGCTGAATCAGAAATGCAGTCTAGTTATCTTCATCGTATCGGCAAAATAATATACGCGGTTAGTGTATTTTGTTCAGCTAATGCTTTTAACACCAATGGAACAAATTATAAACTATTAGGGGGAGGGATAAAAGGCTAAAATTTTGCCTGGTTGGTAAAAAATCTCTATATCGTGGATCGGGGTTATTCTTGAGTAGGTTAGAGAGTGAGAGCCAGCACCCTTGACGAGTTATAAGGAATCTTTTTGAAATAAACAGAATTGAAGATTAATTGTTTAAGGAAATTACAAGAAAAAATCAAAGTTGAGGACTATTGTACAGAAATGGTCATTCGAACTAAAAATTTTCTGTTTCTGTTGTTTAATATTTGGCTCTTTGATGCCAAAAATTGAATACATAAATTTCAATAAAGACTTGCAACAAAAATGATAATCTTTATCATTTAGGAGCATATAAAATCCGACTCAATAAGCTTACTCTATATTATTGTAATAAGCAACAATACAGCATTTCTAATACTACAAACATAAAGTCAGAATCAAAGTTCTATGGCCGAAGAATTTATTGTGTTATGAAATTTAACTCTTCCTTAGATTAAAAACATTGTGAAAAACAAAATTTAGGCTTTTAAACCATTCAAAAACCTGTTTAGGGGTAGTGTGATAAACTCGATAAACCAAATTTCTTAATATTTTATTATGTATATAGCTACAGTAATTAAGTAATGTTTACGCAAATGTGGAGATTACCATAACCTTTACTTTGTAAGGTTCCTCTTTATAAACACGTTATATATATTGTTCATTGTAAACGTACATGGCATGACCCAGTAAACTCTACTACCAGCAGGTACGGCTTCATTGTCGTTTTTAAAGTTATAACAATCCTTACAAATAAAAGGTATTACATAATTGCAATGTAAGGATCCCACAATACCAACAGTGATAAAATCCGCCTTTCATTCTTATAAAAAAAAAGCAAACATTTTAATTTCAAAGGTTTCGCTATCAGGCGTGGGAAGAACAGCAGTAAATTAGAAGCTATATAAAGAAATTCCGGAAATGTTCACTTAGAAACCCAAATGATTCTGCAGTAGGATCTTTGTAACGTAGAGCTTTATGTTAATTACTGGATTGCCTTTTTATTTTACCCTTGGTAGTAAAGGCAGTGGTATCATTATGAAATGTCGCGATAAAGTAAAAAAAACAAGATTACAAAACTACGATTGTATGAAGACGGCCTAAAGTAATATAAAACGTATCAATGAAAGCGGAAGCAAGAAAAGGGACATTTAACTTACTTGTTTAACAGATACAGCTCCCTTTCTTAATAAGCGAAACTCGTGGAAATGATATAATAAACCATCGCCTTCAGTGAGCTCTAATAGCGTATCCCTGTTGTTTGAGTCCACTTGTAGTATCCTGTAGCCTTTGTGTCCAATAGTTACCTCTATATAAACAGTTCCAGGTCCTCCAGGATGACTGGGACTTGCTCCACCTACTGCTGTTACTGTGCCTCGGTATCTGTAAGTTGTGGACAAGATGACTGCTACACGTCCACCCGAACCACTACCCTCGCCACTGGCACCTAAGTATAAAACGAAATGGTTCTAGGAATAAAAAACAACTCTTGTTCAAGGAATATTTGTAAGAAACCATTGAAGTGGTTTGGCTAGTTAGTAGTGAAACAGGATGATGACGGAAATGACTAATAACTTTTTACCGTGAATTGATTTACTTTCAAGTTGTAAATTTCCACAGGGACACTGACATCTTTGTGCTTAGCAACGAGTTGGCTATTTAAAAGATTAAGATTTCTGTTTTGGTTGAATAACTTGAAGAAAAAGTTTCCATTAATTTTTTTTCAGTTACACAGAACTATATCTTCGTTTTGAACCACCAAAATACAAATATTTATCCTAAATAAAATATTTTATTATATGAACTTGCAAGTTCCTGCATTCTAATTGACTGACGCGCTATCTGTCAAAATGTGTATTTGGCCCTAGGGTCGTATACACGCGTATTTGGACCGGTTTCCCGGAAGTTGATTTTCAGAAAATTTCCAAAACTCAAAAAATTAGTTAAAAAACGATTTTAAATAACTTTAGAAATTTTCCAAAAATTTCCGAAGATTTCCATACAGACCCTGCGCTCGGTCAATAATCTCTCAGTATTTGTTGAATAGCTTTTAACTGTTGAAGTGCGTCTACGAGTAGGTGAAACACGTGGTTTAATGACCTCTTGGTTAAGTGCTCTCAGGCGATGATCAAACGTTTCAACCAAGTATTGATTAAACCACATGCCTAAATAACACTGAAGTTAAAAAAAACTCAAGGTTGAGATATAAGTAGAATCACCAGCGGGTTAAACTCACAGACACACAGTATCTACACATCTAAATTGGAATAGCACTCTTCGTGAACCGAAAATCAATAAACGAACGCCACCTATGAGATATTAACATTAGTTCTGGAAGTTTGTAAACTCACCGCCATTACAGGAAACTGTTCCGTATCCTTTGAAATACAATGTCTTAATCATAACGCTCCCGCCGCTTCCACCACCACTAGATGAGGAACCAGATCCTCTGCCATCTGACATAATGGCGCCATCCACTATCACGTGATCCCCTGCTTCAATGTAAAGGTGACCTCCACCAGCCCCACCAGCTCCTCCACTTCCTGGGAAATGGGGACGGAACAATGACCCATACTGGGTACCTTTTGACGAACGACCACCACTTGAGGCATAACTTCCACCAACAGTACCCGAACCTTTCCCTGGCCCCCTGACTGCACTGTATCCAGCTCCGGAAGCGTCGATCAATCCACCCCTCTCTACTGATACGAAACTTGAAAATAAAGCCACGTAAAACGTTGACGAGATCACTTTCCCTCCTATAAACAAAATTACCATTGTTCATGTGCTAGAAAAATTGTAATCATTTAATACATTGATATTTCCTGAATCTATATGCTATCGTATTATTACATCTATACAAGAAATGTATTACTTGGCTTGGCGTACGTAAACAATTAATGTTTTGCTATAAGAAAAATATCAGTTTCATTGGGTTCGTTTCGCAGTCATGAGAAGTGTAGATGTTGTGGTTCAAATTTTACCTTGGTTCAGACGTTCTTCAAACCAGTTTATATTTTTATACAAGCTAATTTTATTAAACCAGTTGATTTTTGTTGAACGGGTTTAATTTTTGTATCAATTTTTATCAGCTGTCTAAAAATGGGCTTCATTTTTGGGGTTGTAGTAGAAATATTGGGAAATCCTTCTTCATTTTCCACCCACTCCCCCACCCATCTAACAACCAATTTTTACTTACCTTCCCTGGATACAACTCTATGCCCCCTAGTCTTATCACCTTACCTTATATTAGACTGTCACACCTTTTATTCTTTTTTTGAATTTGGTTACTCCAAGAATCGAACTACTGAAATTTGGAACAGTTTAGATCTGTAGACCTACTTCGTACCCACTTGAACATGCAAGCAACCGTTGCCGGCAACCGTTGCCAGCATGCCAATTTTTCTAGGTATAATTAGTTATTAGTCTCGAACTGATATGAGAAAAATTAACTGGTTTGAAAACAAACTGGTTTGAAAAAAAAAACAATTTGAAAAAATTTTACTGGTTTGAAAAATCTGAACCAAAATTAAAATTAAACTATAACATAGAAATGTAGTCATAAAATCAATTGGCACAAAATGCATGTCCTCGCTAATATGTATGTTTCTTATATTATCATAGGAATCCAGATTAAAGTATAATCACCTTTTTTCACTGAAACTAACCCGCTCTTAATATCAGCGGATTCTGCAGTCAAATCAATTGTCAATAGTCCTTTGCTGTTCACGACAATACTCCCTAAAATGATTAACCCCGATGTAAATGGGTAAAAATGTCTGTCTTTGTCCCAATTAGTTTCGTTAGGAAGCTTTGCAGTGTGCGCATGACCACCAAATGTTACTGTCCCATCTCGTTCCAATACAAGGTTTTCTACTCCCGTCATTCGTCCTTTTAAAACTGTTCTTTCACCACGCAGAATAACATCACTTGGGAACACAATTTCAGCATATTCATCCACAACGAAGCCACACGGAGCATCCATATACGTGTGGGTTGACTCGACGAAATTTACCACTAGCCTTTGTCTGTCAGTAATTTTAATAATTCCCGTCTTGTCACCATTGATTTCATGTGCCACAACAGACACGTTCCTCGCTTCTCTTGGATGATAAAAAGTCACAGTTGCATGACCGCCAACTTCCATTTCATCAAACTCGTAAAATATTGTCTTATTTTCCATGATTACTGTAGGAATGTCTACAATGTTTTTGTCGTTATGAACTACGATCTTGGAATGTTCTGGTTTGAAATCGGAGATGTTCCTGTTAGAGTTGTATTTCAGCTCTCGATACTGTGGTCCTCGGCGACTCTCGTACTTATAAACAGTTCCAGCTGCACCTGAGGAGCCCCAGCTACCAACAGCGCCACCAACAGATCTAAATTCACCTAAAAGAAAGCGCAATGATTTTGTTGTTTCAAATGACTCTTTTTATCTGCTATCAATACCAAAATATCAACCCGAGTTTAACAGTAAAACGGCCGTTGTGCGCAAAGCCGAGATTCTATGGTATCAGTAAGAGATAATAACATTTTTATGCGTTCCACACACGTTTTTTAACAAAAAATTATATCTACTTTGCTTTATTCTTTCTTTATGGCAAAGATTTAACAATTTAACTTAAATCAATTGTACTATGTATTTGCTCAAATCATAATGGCGTTACCCCGTATCGCATTGCAAAATTTACGAGTTAGTGTTGAAGATTTAAATTTAGGGTTCTTTAATATAGGTTGTGCGTGAGTGGTTGGCGCAGTTGGTGAGATCTCTGCTTTCCACCCACAAGGTCCCCAGTTCGATCCCCAGCTTTACTGAGATTCAATAGACCGTTTTTACAGTAGCTGCTTTCTACAATGACTGCGGACTCAGTTTGTACAGTGTTAGCCTCACTATGAAGTTTAATATTCCTAAATTCCAATGTAGTTTTACACTTTATACAACTGCGTGTATTGTTGGAGGTGTGACTACTCGCTCTCTCTCGCAAGTATTTTTGAATATTTAACAACAAAACGAGGCTAACA
>ERZ1740055.53-NODE-53-length-17565-cov-7.054883_pt1 | contig 17565 bp, 1 predicted proteins | sample MGYA00581747_ERZ1740055 | MGnify/ENA primary metagenome ERZ1740055 (study PRJEB43018, sample SAMN04849739) | marine metagenome | isolation source: floating plastic debris | place: Pacific Ocean | collected 2008-08-28 | study: EMG produced TPA metagenomics assembly of...
TGGATTAGTGTCCTGTCCAGGGGGAGTCAAAGACTCTCACCCACTTAACACTACAGAAACCGGAGATAAGCGCCGGCTCCATGGGCCACCTGGCTCGTAAAGGATTTTAATTTGTTTTAAAATAGAAACTCCAAAGTGGATTTGATGTAACTACGGTTTTATATCTGCAGGCCATGTCGCCAAAGTCCATGAAACAGAATTACATTTGGAAGAACTTCTTGAACTTCAGCACTTTCGAGATCCGGTGAGTTTTTATTTATGAAATTTAGTGGGGGTAGTTAGGTTGGATTGTAACTTTTTTGTTTGGTTTATTTGTGCATGTGGTATATGAAGATCCGGTGAAGTGTTAATATTGAAACCTAGTAGGGTAGTGTGATTAGACTTTGTGCGTTACCAAATTTACTTACAGGGTGTAGAGTATATAAATGCTTTGTGGAGGGTACTGGGGCTGTTAAATTTTCCTTTGGAGTAGCCGGCAGAGTTTAGTTGGAAGGATGAAAATACATTGAGAAATTTAGCTATATGGTAAACGGATTAACAGTTAAGATTTCGAAAACGCTAAAAATGTGTGAATGGTACTCAGCCCTAACTGGAGGGAAAAAATCTGGTTTTCGTCTTATTAAATAATATCCATTTAATTTCAACTTAACCTCTCCCGATTGAAGTCAAGTAGTCCTTAATATGAGTTTTTATTTATGAAACCTAGTGGGGTTAGGTAAGTTGAATTGTCACACTTTTTTTGATATCTGTGGTATACAAAGATCCGGTCGGAAGTTCATATTGACTTCCTCTTTCGTCCATACCCTTTCTTAGCTATGTTTTTTCGACCGTGTATTGCGCTTAAAGCTAACATCGCTAAGCGTTAGTATTTTAAAAAAAATGTTTGTAGTTCTTTATTATTCACACTATTTAAAACTTTACTCAGTGTAATTGACCGCAGAAGGAACAAAAATCCAGACATGTTTATAGACAATTAGCTGTAGTTGCCTAACTATTTCAGTATTTAGTTCTTTATTCTTGAACAATATAAAACCAAATATAATGGAAGTTCGTTTTAAATGAAATCCTTCCTTGTGTTTTTGCCCTTCTATTGTTGATATTAAATATAGCCCTGCAATTATCGCTCAACTGAAAAAGATAAACATCTCTATTCAGCCCTTGTTTTGTATATAATGCTTTATGAATAAATGTACTACTACTTTGAACGAGTGATTTTTCCATCTTTTACTTGAAATCGTCGATAAATGTTTTTAAGATACGGCGGTGTACATTGAAAAGCTTTTTGTATTGACCTTGTGAGCAGGTTTTAAAAGAGCTTTTTCCGAAGTACTGAAAACTTCATTTTGTAAGAGCTGTAGAGCAACCGGACGTCAGAGAATTAGTCTTTGATGAGATTTACGGCTTTAGGCGAATAAATTTGCGTTTTCGAGTTGGCAGAAATAGTTCCTTTTAGCCATGTAATGAAGAAATCTGTCATAATGCTTTTATTCTTTTACAGCGGATTGAAAGAAATATTGTCTTCCATTGTTTTTTAGCGGACGTATCTTTAGTGAATAGAAAGGCTGACCTATTCATCGCCCTTTAGTCAAAATAATGCAAGTTTAGAGATGTATTGATGGGCTTAGTTCTTTAAGTGTATCATTGTTAAGAAGTAAACATAGATGGTATATTGATGAATAGCAGATCGAGATTTGCGGTTGTTCATTACGGGGTGTTTTGTTGAGTTATCGCATTCGGTTAAAGCAGCACTGCAGCGTCAACGAAGGTTAAATCGCATACCATGCGGGGATGAAAGAACTGAGCGCGCGGAATACCGCAAGAGACTTAAATTCGTTGAGGCCATTTTTGGAGATGAAGAAAATATCTTTTTATGTTTGTTTGACATTTCACTACAGTTGTCCCGGAGTGTTTCCCGTCCAATGACGTGAGTATTAGAATAGAACATGTGTTAATGTCAAACCGATTCCACTCCTGTTGGCGGTATACGATAGTTTTCTTACGAAAATGCAACTGAAAAATACAACATTCATTTGTTGCGTATTTGATAACATCACATATCAAAACCCAACGCACAATATTTTTGTCTGGGGGCGTTTGCTTCCTTGAGTCATTGGGTAAAATATCAGTTTTCGTAAGAGTTTAAGTGGATAAATGCGTCAGTCTGTTTTGGTCTAAAGCAAAAACGTATGAAAACAGTTTTCTGCTGATACAAAAATAGGAGTTTTATCGAACGGTATTTTTTATTGAGTTCGTTGAAGTACAAAAACGTCAGTGAATCGGTTTGGCGTAAATCCAAATCGTTGAGTTCTTTTGACAATTTTATAAAATTATTTATGCAGATTTGTAGCTACGCTTAAAGTAAGCGATTTTGTCTGTGTTTGTTTTTAACGGATACTGTTCGGCTGTTCAAATATTCTTAGCTACGAGTGCGTCAAGACGAAATACTTTACACCAACTACGCAAATCGTACAATGTCAACATTTCCGCTTTGAAGTGAGAAACTCCACCAACTTAATTGCGCTAAAACCTGAATTTTTGTGCCAAGCTGATATCAGCTCTAAAGTGAAGCAACGTGTCGGCTTAACATTAAAAATAGAAAAATAAAGAAAGAATTAATATTTACCACAAACATAACTTAGAGGATTGGGAAGTTAGTTGAAAATAGTGAAGAATTCTGGCAAATCTTTCAAACTTTACTATTTATTATTTTTGTCACGGTTAAATTTTCGGTTATAGGAATCAACTCGGAAGTCATTTTGTGTTTCCACCTCACTAGCAATCTGACTAGCCTTGTTTTTTATGTTCTAAAATTGTTTCCAGGTTATTTGAAAATTTGTTTTTAGATGAGTGAATCCAAAAACTTAACTCTAAAAAATGTTTAAAACATCCTTAGCGTTTCCGTTTAAATTTCAGATCTCTAATCCCTTGAATTCATGAAATGTTTTTTTGCTGATGCTGAACTGAATTCAACTTTTTAAAATTTTAATTCACATTGTCATGTTACAAAAAAATTCGTATCATTTTAATTTAAGAGTTGATGTTTGGCCTTTTATGACGTCTCGTTCGGATTGATTTGTCGGTTTTCACTTCCATATCCTGAGGCGAATTGCTTTTACTAGAGCAAATAATTGTAAATTAAAGTATCTTTTTTCCTCTCGAAGAAACCGAATCGTTCTTAGATCGAATATTTGGCAAATGATATCTTTAAAACTATCCGTAAGCTTTGAAACCTTGAAAGAAAAATGGTCCTCACGAACTTTCGATTTAAATCCCCCGAATTAATCAAACGACTTAAGTTTGATATTACTGTAATGATATTCGCCATAGAGTTTAATATTGGGATTTGTCGTTTAATTTAACGGGAATTTGTTTCTAACGTCCAACGTTTTTTAATGATTGAAGTTACCATTGTGTTGTGTCTTATTGCAGTTTGTTTTACTGCGAATTAATTGATAGCGGTTTGCAGTTTTTTAGCATTTCCGAATGTAATTTCCTTCCCAGGTTCAGGTTTTGACAACCGTATATGCACTGGGAACTTGTATTTGTAAATTGTAAATAGATATCGCTAGAGATATTAATGAAATTGTAAAAACCTTGGGTACACTTTAGCTCCAAGAATTATAATTAACTTACTAGCGTTAAAATGGACTCGTTCATTGTGCTGTTCGTTTGAATTGATTTGTAATGACATTTTCTTGTTTGCAAACTCGAAGCGGCGTTTTTAAGGAAAACTTTCCGAAATCAATAGGAAGCCGATAATTTTGAACAAATATTTTTTTTATTGAAGCTTATAATCTTTTGAGTTTTTTTTTTCACAGATACTACATTTTATATATAATTCAAAACTTTTTTAAAAGCCGTTTAATTCTAGTTTTTTAGCACAATGAAACAGTTTTGCCGGTCTTTGAATCAACTTTTGGCCGCTTTTTGTATCGTAGTTCTTTTTAATCTGAAATTTTATTGTATTGTGTCATTTTGTGGAAGAAAATACGTTTTTCTATTGTCTAGTTGTGTTTCACTGTCTAATAAAGCTATGAAGTCTTGTTATTCAAGAGAAAATGCATTGGCGAAAACACAATACAGTTCCCGTATTGGGGCAAGCAAACTCTGTTTAGTTTTTTGCGCGTTTAAGAGAATCTTGCAAAATCATTGCTCTCCACCAACACGTGAGAATTTTTTCATCTTGTTTTGTTTAGATTTTATTTGTGTGTTCTGTAAGTTTCAGAATTGGTAGCTTTTCCCCCTCTACCGACGTACGATTTGAGCGTTTCATTGTAGATCAAGTGGTTTTCATTTTCGATCTCGAAAAACTAATTTCTCGGTTAAATAATCAAACAAGTAAATTTGCGAGATTCGCGTTTTGGTGTATTTTATTGAACTGATAAACACAAAATCAGAAATTTGCGTTTTTTGATCAATTACTTCTTTTTTTTATTGCAGAAACAATCCAGTTTGATTCAACTTCAGGTCTTAGACGCAAAGTTTAAACAGATGTATAATACTTGTCGGTTTCTTTGTTTTGACTTCAAACTTTAGCCTCACACAATCAAGGCTGCTTGGACCAAAATAGATCTTTTTCTGTGGAAAAGCAGTTCAAAGTGATTACAAAAAGACAGAAATGTTCAATTTTAAATCTTAATTTTGTTTTTTATTTTTGCGTTTCGAGGACAAATATATCTAAACTAAGCTCAAATTGATGTTTAAAATGCATATATATTTGTTATTTTTTTGTTTCGCTGTTGAACAAAAACGGATAGCGTTAGATACTACGAATAAAATTAAATAATTTTGGCATTTTTAAAATGAAAGAGAGTGTTTATAGAAGTCTTATTTCATTTTTAAGTAATTATTTTGTTATGTTACAGACATAGATTTTTACTTTAACTCTTGAAAAAAGCAGTTTTCCTTTTTAAATTTATCCATGACACATTTGTACTGAGATTTCGAGAAATCATATTCCGTTTATTATTGGTTAATTAGCAGATGGTTTTGAAAATATATTCGAACTCATTTACGAAACTTCCTTTTCATTGAGTTCTCGTCATTCATGTTTAGCATCAATAGATCATCAGAGAGAGAAGTCCTCTACAAAACTGATATGGTGGACAGAAAAGTATTAACACAAACTTCAAATCTTTATTTATTTTTAATGAGCTAAAATCAAAACACTGGTGATTTCTGAAGAAAAATTACACCATTCATTAATCTTGTTCATGAACTGGTTTACTGTTGTTTAAATTTTCATATATATATTTTTGTACTCCAAGGTGAGGATCTCTATATATATGTCTGTTGTAGTTTTTATATTACATTGTAATGTGTAATTTTGGAATTGAGCTATTAAAAATCGTAACAAACAAACCGATTTTCGATTTCTGACCCTTTGCTTTTGAGCAAAAAATGTGTAATTAGTGGATTTTCAATTTTTTATTCAATATCAGATTTATTGGTGTTAAATTAGTGCCCTTTGGTTTTTCGGAAAATTTGCCCAAGACATTTGTAAAGTTTTTAATCAAGAGAGGTTCTTCTGTCACAATGTAATCAAAAAGCATGAAAAAATTGATTCTGTTATCTTACAATCCAAAATCGAAAATAAACAGGCACCTTTCCAATAAACTCAAAATGTCGAACTATCTTGATTGCAAAATCTCAAATACAATTTCGAACAAAAAAGTTTCTTTTTGTTTTTTTTAGAACTTCAGTTTTGTTAAAGTTATATTTATTCTTTTCGTTTTTCATTAAGGTGCTTTTAACGATTTTCAATGATTGAAAATTACAGGGTCGAGTTTTATGCATACATTATTACTATGCAAAGTTTCGATAATAGAGGATGGGTGGGTGATATTCTGTAAAGCTATATAATATATTGAATTGAAATAACACTACTCGGTTTATCAGATCCAAAAATGGGTTGTTAAGTTTCTCGATAAAATTGTATTTGTAATTTGAAATGTGTTTCATTGCGAAGGTGAAATTTTACTCCACGAAGAAGTTAAAGAAATTAAATTCGTGAAAGACCTTTCGATTAAATTTTAATTTTCTCCTTTGCAAGCGTATTTTGAGAAATTTTTCTTTGAAGAGTTGCCAGAGTTTAGTTTTGTCAAGGCATTGAAACCACAATCTAAACTCGGTAAAAATTCTCACGATATTATCAAAAGAATTGATTGTCAATCTCACGTACTACCAAGGACCTACTCACAAATGACAAAATACTTCATAATTTTCTTCAGTTAGAAATAGCCAAAAATGTTCAATTTTGCTATTTTAATGGAAATTTGTACTCTTTCAATTATAATTATTGTGCACGTGCTTGCCTAGAATTATTTTACGATAGCTTTTTTTTGGTTACATTTCTTGTTTTTAACTTTCGAGTATCTGAATCAACCTTGCTTTTATGTGTTTCGTTTTTAAACTTAAAATCGTTTAAAATTGTTGTTTTTTTAATGATCAAAGTCAGCGTCTGATTATGTATGTAGGAACGAAGTTGTTTTGAACTGACTCCATCTTTGCCGTTGTTTTTATTCACGAAGAAGCAGTTCGCTTTTAATAGCAATAAGGATTTTTATTCCAGTTAACAATAAACCTTCTTATTCATAAATATACAAAGTTTTGTGTTAACAGTTTTTTAGATGGTCAAACTGACAAGAATCGGTGATGACAGTTACTGAAATCACGCTATTGATGATCTGATCTCATGAAGAAAATGTAGTCTCCACAAATGTAACAATCTCTTTGTGATCTTACTGTTTAGTTTGTATCTGTCTAATTATACTGTATATTACAAGTAGGCGGACAAGAGAATCAGATAATATTTTTGTATTTTTGTTATCTTTAGAGTATTGCCTGATGATTGAATGAAAGCTCGCGTGGCCATTTTCCGCAGTAATTTTCATCCGGTTATTTTGAAGACTGGGAGGATTTTTTCAATGTTTGTTTTGCAAAGTTCGCTTTGCCAAAACAAAGTAAAATGCACTGTGTTTTTGCTTTATCTGTATGTATAATCTTTATCGCTCAGCGGTGCAATATTTTTGGAACTTTTTCTTTTTCATATTCGTGTCCCATCTCGTCAAGCTTTACTTTACAGTGAGACATATAAGTCATTTTTCCTTCTTTTTGGTTGATGCAGTTTGACTTGTCATTATTTTAGTATTATACTGTTATTGTAATTGCGCAATTAGTTTTACCGCTCGAAAAATTTTCTTTAATTGTAACTAAAAAAAAATTGTTTTGAAATATTTTGCCCCAAGAAATAAGCACAAGTTATCGCCAAATGGTACTTTAAAAATACTTCTATAAACTATACCTCGAGATTTTTATGCTTTTATAATTTAAGCATTGCGGTTTTTTAATCACTTTAGTGCACTTCAAATACTCAGCTAAAGGATTAAAATATAACCCTTAGCGTTAAGATCGCAGATTTCTCGATGAGACATGTTAGAACGTTAAGGATTTCATGAGGTTCTCGTCGGGTACAAAATTTGAAATATGTGAATGATGTGATGTAATAATTTATAATTAGTGGTATAGAATTTCACATTAATCGTTGAGTAACGACAAACTCTTTCGTTATAGAATCATAGCTTTATTTGTTTCATGGGATATCCTAAGTATGATCAATCTTTCATTTTAATTTTTATAATTTGATCGGAGAAGCAACAGTTTTGATGATCAAACTGCGAGAAGTGTCTTAAATCGTGTTCGTAGTTTACTGCCTTGTTTTATCTTGCGTAACTTCGAAAAAAGGTCCGTTTGCTTTTTTTTTTTCTTCAACACAACCTGAACGTACTAATTATATTGTACTTAAGTTTTAATGAGCAGTTGGACTTTTTTGTTTTTATCGTTGAAACTACGCTGAATGCTTTTGTAGACACGATTACACAGCTGGCTGGCGTCTGCGACTTGAAATGAAATTCCCTTCAAGTTCATCATCAAGTTATGTCGCAAATTTTCAAATTTTCTATTCGATCAGTGAAGATATTTTCAAGATTATGGTTTTTGGTGTCTCAGTTAGATTTTTGGCCTAAACTAAAATAAAGCTTAAAGTTAAAAATGAAATACGAAAATCTTAATGTAATGTTAATGAAGCAAATGAATTTTTGTCTTTGACAAGTTTTCAGTATTTAAAACAGTTCCTTTTCAACTATGTTTTTCGAACATAAATTAAAGTATTTCATTTTCAACCATGAACTTTTTTTGTTTTGGTCGCCAGTTGCTAAACCGTAAGTCGTTTAGTCATAACTGTTACTGTTTTCTTAATCAGATTTTGTATAGAAGCCCACCTAGTGAAAAATTGATGGAAAATTTGAAAAGATCATGCCGTTATCATACAATCGTACATTTGAAAAGACGCCATTCTTTCGGATCTCTTGTGTTGCATTTCAAGAGTTACTGTCTGTTTTTTTTTTTATTTGGAAATTTTATTTCAGCTACGTTGTTCAAATTAAAAAGATTTGCCATATCCCTTATTTCCGAATGGTTAAATTAAGTAACAACGTATTTCGAAAACACTTTTCAGTTGACTTTGAGAGTTTTGCAAATTTTCCTGATGCGCTTCAGCGGAACTGTATGAAATGACAAACGATTCAGTTTGCATTTTTGTTAGTTTTGTGTTTCGTATCAGTCCGTCTATTTAAACAGCCTTCAAGAAGACAATTTTAAAAGTCCGATTAAACACACGCAATTTGGTTGTTCCCAACACGAATTCTAAATATTCATACAACATGTTTGATTTTTAGTTTGATGCGAAGATGACAAGTTCAAACGGTACACGTAATCAAAATTCTTCTCATCTGGATAGTTTTTCACCTGCCACAAAAAGGCAAGCTTTCTTGTGAATTAATGACCTTTTGCTGCATTTACTTTAATGAACAAATCAAGTTCATTTCATTTTGAATGGATTTCAATAACTGGTGCTGAGAGATGAACAAATAGTAACAAATCTCTTCGTCCTTTTTCGTTGTAGCGAGAAGACGACCAGTCTGCAAAATCGCTGCAGTAAGCCTTTATGGCAAGCTAATCTAGCTTTTATTTTGAAAACCTGTGAAGTTGGAAATTAGCATTTCCAAAGCATCTTCAAAGAATGAATTAATATAACTTTCCTCTATCACCTAATAAAATACGCAAGTTTTTTGAGAGTGAATTGCGTTTAGGATTTCCGTTTTGCTAACGCAATTCGAGCAGTTACTTAGCTTTATTTAGGATATTTTTCACACTTTTAGTGAAATTAGCGCATCCAATTTGTGTACCTGTCGGTTTATCGAAGGAAAGAAAAACATTCAGTGATGTACCTTCTATTACTAAGCTTGTATCACTTTTCCTTTAATGTGTTGAACTTTAATACAGGAAGTTCTTTCCAAGAGGCGGTGCGCTTCTTCGTCTGAGCAAAGCTTGTAATTTTATTCTATTTTTCGCTGTTGTCGCATACAAAATATTTTCTTCAATACCTTTGCCCGCCCCGAAATTTGCTTATCTATGGGTTTGTTTGTCAATTTGTTGTTCACTTCGCTGTCGTGTTTAGACTTACAGGCTGTAACTTTTCACGCAACACAAAGCCATGATAGGTTTTACTCTTGTGACAACACCAGTTGCAAAATTTAAAAAATAAAAAAGCGAGCCGTTTCGTAAACCTGAAATGACAATACAAACTGCGCCTATATTGTTGGCCTTTATTTCCTCTAAGCTGAATGAATTGCTTGGTTGATTCAATTTGAATGAATCAGAGATAGCTTTTTAAAATGTTCTTACTTACTAACGCAAACTCGTCAATCTTATGTTTCGTCTCAAAAGATGTTTATATTTGAATATAATGGCCAGCGCTTGAAGCTTATTGACTATCGACCGACCTTTTCAAGAGCAAATTATAAAGCAGTTATAATTTTTCTGTGTTGAACTAAATGTTATCTACGGGTCCGAATATGTCAGTACAAATAATACATATTGTCGTTCACGGATTAGGGAACTGTGAATAAAAAACAGAAGCAGTCTAAACAGCTTCAAACTAGAGACGGACTCAACATTGTTTTATTTTGAATCGAAGCATTTTCATGGCTATTTGTTATTTTTATAGTCCATCTTATACCTTTGTCCAGAAGTTTTAAAACAAAGCGATTTATAACGTGTTTTTATTTCAAGTCATGTCCTGTCCTTAAATGCAGGATATTCGAGATAATAGCACTAACAAAAAACAGTCATGACGAATTTATAAAACCTATATACTGTATTTTTATCCTTGGAAAAACTTGAGAATGACTTAGTGTAACCGTTCTCATTATTAATTAATTTGTGAAGCAGTATGGTGGGCGGGAGATGGGAGAATCTCATTTAAGGCTTGTATTGAGAGACTCCTATATTGCTAGCGATTGCTATCACAGCTCGGCATTGTTTACATCGTTGCGGGGGGTAGTCAGTTTAGGTGGTCCGAGATGACAACTAAGTAATGAAGTGCTAAGCTTTTCTTGTTACTCAGCTTCCTCTTTATTACAAATTCGCGGGAAATTTGCTGATTTCCGCTGAAATTTTGTAAATAACAGTTACAGGACAGCGTCCCTTTGATCTTAACATCAATGCGAAACCGGGTGACCGGCCGACGCTCGCTTTCACCGAATCAAAGTAACAGTTAATAAAATATTATTGCCTCGTGATTTCAACTAGCGGGTTTTAAAAATGGAAAATGTTTGTAGAATCGAAATTTCATTTTGACTCAATTTTGTTTTTGGAAGCCGGCTTTCTCATTTGGCAGAAGTGTATATAATTAGTTTACATTGCCAAAATGCTAATTGAGTCCATTTCTGGTACCGCACGTGTGTGTTGTTTTTGAGGCCGCGTGTAATATCCTCGCATCAGTGGGCAGAATTTTTAATACACATAAAACTCACGGTGTTTTTTGATTCTCTTTCTAGGTCCTGTACTTGGATGACTTTGTTGTTTTGGACGTAAGGCGAACTCTCCTTTTGTTGCATAAACATTTCTCGGCGGCGTGAACTTTGTTTGTCAACCAACTGCTGCCTTATTCCGTGAGATGAAAGCTGTGTTTTTTATTAGTTTCACGGGAATTAAAAGTCTCGCAGTTGTCAAGTGGAGAGATGAGTGAAATTAGTTTAAGCAGACAGTACTCAAGAAACTTCATGACACTCCGTTAACGAGGGTCTTAATTTATATTCCGCAATGAAGTTCGAAGTTTGTTCAAACTTGACAGACAATTAAAAGCGTAGTGATTTTGTAACTTGCTATTTCATCGCGGAAAGCCTTTACAAATGCCGTTCGCGTATATTTTTACATTCGTACACAAGGGAGCTTTTACTTTGTTTAGTTTGATATTAGCACACGAAATTAACACCTTTTTCACCTCAAAATTCCTTATTTTGCTAGTTACGGAATAGCTCGCTCGAAGTAGCGTTGTGGGTGGTTTTCAGATATTTTTGTGTGGCAATGTTTTTGTTGCAATTTTGAATGAAAGTTCAAAAAAAAAAGTGAGACTTAAGTTTGTAAACATTCTAGTGTAGATTAAGACAGCTTCAAAATCTTAGCATCGCAATTTGTGTCCAAAGTTTGATGAAGTTTACATTTACTGCATTGACTAAACAACAACTTTGATATTAGTTTTGGGAGTTAATGCAGATATGTGCGGTTTCTGCTCATTAGAGGCAGATTTAATACCGTTATACTTTTTTTCTAATTTAGAAATAGTTCATTGGAGCAAGTTTTTAGTGGAAAAATTGTGCTGACATCGGTTTCGAAAAAATTGTAATTATTTTGGCGCGCTCGTATTTTAATTAGCACATCTTTGCCGTGTAACCAATCAGCGCTTTGGATGTCGCTAATTAGGTCTTTGGTCACCGCGGAAACAGTTTAATGACGGTACTGAATGAAGACCCTCGTTAAAGTCAGGTGACTTTCCACGTGCAATGGACGTCAATTCCACCGCCAGCCAGCAAACACCTGCGCGAGCGAGCCAATTTCCATCAGAGACTCGGTGACAGGTCATTTCCTTCGGCTCTGGTGATTAAGGATTAATTGAAACAGCTGACTACACCAAAGCTAGATTTGATTTGCCGAATGCTTGATAAGATCTCGGAATCAAAACGGTCGAGCCTGCCCCTTTTCATAACAGCGCCAACCAGCTGTCATCTCGGCCCGTACCTGTCAATCATTTGTCACTAGAAACGTTCCTAAAGACCCATCCGTCATAGCTGTCAACAAGTGGCCGCTGATTGGCTGGCCAAATTCGGTTCGCGGGCTATCGATCAATAACACATGGAATCGAGTTGGTTAGAGTCAAAAATAACGTGTGGTCTTAAGGTCAGCAAGAAAAAGAATTAACGGAACGGCGCGGGTCTTGTTCTACTCATTAGTTTTTCATCTTGTTCCAAGAGGCTTGCCGCCGATTTTAGGAAGAATTTTATTTGGTTTGTTGAGTAATGTCAGCTCCAACAGCCATATCTCCTTCGCCGAATACGGCAAGCAACAACAACAATGTGAGCGATAAATGCTGTGATCGAGTAAAGCGACCTATGAATGCTTTCATGGTGTGGAGTCGGGAGAGAAGACGAAAGATGGCCCAGGAAAATCCGAAAATGCACAACTCTGAGATTAGCAAAAGGTTAGGACTTGAGTGGAAAGAGCTTTCCGACCCGGACAAATTGCCTTATGTTTCAGAAGCAAAGCGGCTTCGAGCTGTGCACATGAAAGAACATCCAGATTACAAGTACAGGCCAAGAAGAAAAAGTAAGACTTTGCTTAAGAAAGATAACAAGTACACTTTGTCAATGCTTGGCGGACAAGCACCACCGGTACAGAGGGCTGTTGCACAAGGTCCGGAACATTTTGCACAGTTAAATGGATATAGTTATAACCCGGCGTTGAGTTATGCACCCGTGGCTGACCCTTATGGCCAAATGTACAGTTCGGGCTCTCATCCTCTATCGCCTCATACGCCAAACCAACTCCAACCCTCAAACGGGATGGCACACCATAGTTATTCCACAATGGCGGGTGGGCAAATTTATGTGCCTTCATCACAAGCGACAATTTACACAATGAATGGTGCATCAATGAACTCCAACATGTACTCATCGCAGCAAACTAACCAAATGATTCTTCCCAACATCAAACAGGAGCCGGGACTAAATGGTGGAGCGACTCAAGCACCAAGATCTCGAGATCAACTTGGGGATATGATTAACACATATCTACCCACAGATAATGGCGGACATGGACCTGTACAGAGTGGAGCACCTCATCATCAACCACAAGGGCAGAACCGTTATGTTACGGCAGCACAGCACTGGCAAACTGATCCGTCTCAAGCACCAAACACGATGGCGGCTACTCATTCTGTACCGGGAGCTCCTGTGTCCATCAATAATACAGTAAATGGTACAATGCCATTAACTCATATCCCCTAGCAAATTGTGCTTGCAGTTTCTTGTACCACTCGTATTACCAGACCAGACCTGGCGCTGACAAATACCGGTAAAGCGTTAAATTATATTTTTACTGTTGAAGAAATTTCTATCAGACTGAAAACTTGAAGTCAAATAAGTGAATTTTGATAACTTTCTGAGTTTAGATAACTCGTTTGCTCTGAAAGAAAAACATTTATGATGCCTAGTCTAACAATTTATGGAGTGTGTATTTAAGACGACAAAGATCAATGCACTGCAACTGGGTTGTATAGTATCTCTTCTCTCACTTGAACATTGTTGAGATAAACACAGTTTTGAACGAGGTATTTTTCTCCTAAACCGCTCGGTTGAAACTGACAATTATGAGCGTAAAATAATTTTTTGTAGCTCTCAAAATCATTCGTGAGTTGGTAAAGTTAAGTTGAATCTTGGAAGCAAAATCTCTTTAGATTTGTCAGTTTTGAATTCTCGTCTTTGTAAGATTTATTGTTTGAGTTTCGCTGTAAAAATTAAGCACGTTTGTATGAATTTCGGTACATGCATTAGTGTGTGCCAACTCGATATTACACTAGCATTGCTTATTATAATGATATCATCATGACTACTGCAGACTGCTTGTATATAAATTTCAGATCAAACTGGAAAGATTATGTCTTTATTTTCATTTTGAGGAAAAAACGCATTAAACGTTTTAAAAATCCTCCAGGGTTGTTTGTAAAGAAAAAAATTGCCCTCTGCGGGTGTTGAAAGCTTTAAGTTGGTTGACAAGATCCCACAACTCGTCTTAAATCACACATTTTGACGCAAGAATTACGCGCTCCAAATTCAAATTCGGCTCCAAAATTACTCAAATATTTTTTATTTGATGTATAGCTCGTGAAAGGAAAACAAAAGGCTACAATTTCTCGCTCAAAGCGTATTTCAATACAAGTATATATACATAAAGAGGAGGCAACGACATCATATGAATAAGAATGCAATTCTATTGAGGCGTTGAGAAGTCTGCTTGGGACTCGTCTGCAATGATGGCGTCAATTGATTTGATGACAGGTCGATTTGTCTTCTCATTGGACGAATGTGCCTCGCTCCATCGCAGCTGCCTTATCATTTTTGCAGTAATAACCATTAGGCCTTATTAGGCGAGTAATTTTGAGAATGCCCAACTAGTTTATTACGCGGCGAATCGTAATGACTCCATCAAAAATCTTACTTATAAAGGTAAACATGACTTCAATCAAAGCTCTGTGAAGAAAATTCCAGATCAGCAGATCATGAAAAGTATTAAAATCTTTTATTAATGCGGGGCGAAAAGCGCTTCAATTTTCTTACTCAACTCAAGTTGTCATGACTACGAAAAGTTACGACAAGTTAACCATAGAATTAGAGTGGAAATCTGGTTTTGTAGCCTGTACTAATAATTAAGACATTTCTAACTTGCCTGAATCATATGCTTTAGTCGAGGAAATAACCCGTAAGGAAGTGAACAAGATGGTTTTAAAAAAATCTCAATCAGTCCGTTGACAGGTTTCTTTGCTGCAATTAGCACATGTTTATTATTTTGTGGTGACACATAAAAAAAATCTTTGACAAAAATTAGATTCTCAACTATTCATTTCCTCCGCGCTTTACGGTGAAGCATTAACTTGAACGAGCGGTTCTACTTATAAGTTTGCCGATGTTTGAAGGAAATTTTCAAATTTTCCCAGAGCAAACAACAGCTGTTGGTGAGCCAATATCATGAATGAATTGGGGCTAAGAAAATCAAGTTCCTTGTACGGCGGGTTGCTAGTTTTGTTAGCTAAGCGGGCTGCAATTATACATTGCGTTCAAATAAACCCGTAATTTACTTTTGATATGTATCAATTCATTTAAAGTATAAGACGAGAATGTTATGTATAAAGTCTCCTAAATTTGCTTTAGGTGCATCAAATGATGACCGATAGTTCAGACGATATTTAGAAATATATTGCCCTTGTGTAAAATGCAAAGTAGCTTCTTATAAATATTCCAGTTCTTGATTCTGTCAAAGAAAACTCCTTTTAACGTTTGTTTATATAGCCACTGACTTGAGTGAAAAATAAAAGCAGATTTGGCTGAATTAAATTTGATAAAAGATCGGGCTCCTTTTCTTCTTTCCTAAAATGCATTTTTCGGCTGCAAGTTTAGCACCTCTTGACGCTAGAAATCCCAGGAGAGCTAATCAAGTAATTCTTTGTTGTGTCTTAAAAGCGTGGCCGACCTTCATCTAATTGAGGAATTCACTGAACGAGCTCTGAGGGACGCTTCGCTGAATGTTGATACGTAAGGGTATCACAACCACTGTTTACAATTTAGAAATTTCTGTCATCTCTTGTGGCCAGGATAACATGTTACGATTCAAAACTTGACAAATAACGTCTATTTACTTCGCGAGAACAAAGCTAACATGCAAATTTTTTTCGTGGCGGAAAAATGAAGTGAATTTCGAGCAAATAAACTTCGTCATTGCGTTGTTTTTGATCTTTTGATAAAACACAGCTCGAGTCACTTTGAATTTTCAGCTACTATTTTAAGCGTTCATTCTGTGGGCATTTATAAACAACGCAAGTTAGCTGAATGAAGTGTTAAAGTGGAACAAAGAGGACTTCACCTTTGGCTAGGAATTATAGATGGAATTATCAATAATATGGTTTTGATGAAATTATGCACATGAAAGCTTTATTCTTTTTCTGCCGTAACTGCAAATGTCTAGTTGTGATTCAATTAAGCGAAACGATTGTAGACAATCATTTATCAGTCGTAAGATTTTAAGCAAATACCAAACGTGCTGCCCAATTTCCCAGTTAGCCTAGCGAAATATTTACCCTTTACGCGTTGAGACCCTCTACAAATCTTTTGTTTTGTTGTGTATGAAAACCTCATTAGATTTCTATAGGAAGGAAACTTTAATAGATAGAGTCTTTATCTTGGCTTAAACTTGTGTTGACATTGAGTAATGCCCCGCGTAAATAACTTTGAACAGTAAACCATCGCATTCAGAGGCATTTTATTCGGCGCGCTCTCAAACCTTCGTGAGATAAACGGAATGAGAAATGATGAAACGGGAAGGGCTGTGCAAAAACTAAAGGAGACCTCTTTTCGACGGAAATTTATGAAAGAAACCGTGCCTTTTGACCCAAGTTCACCCGGAATTTACCAAAGTTTATAACGGGAAAAATTTTTAGTTTTGTGTCGGAAACGAAAAATAGTCGGGTAGCATAAAGGACCATTATGGTTTGCTAGTGGGATTCAATTTATAATTTTCCGCTGTAAGAAAAATGTTTAGTTTTTGGTCAAATACGAAATTCTTAAAAAGAAATAAGCATTGAAACAGCTATTTTTGGTTCTTCGTGTAACGGAAGAAGGCGTGAAGGTAGATAGATTTGTAATGAGTTCACGTGGCGATAAAATCAGATCCATGGAGGCGTGAGATGAAAAAACTAATTATTTTCGCTGCGGTAGGCCATCGTTTGAAGCGGTTTGTCCTTCTTTCTAGTATAAACATGGAGAAGTTTTGGTAGAGTTTAGCACGCAAGCTCTATTCTCCAAAGGATTGAATTATATGGGAAAAAGTCCCATCTGTTTTTGCTAGCGGCGGCTAATTGAAAATGTGAACTTAAAAAACCGAAGTTGGAGACTTGGATAATCATTAGAAGTTTTTTTATATTTCTGTGATGAAATGTTGACAGGCTAAAGAAAAAGCGCTGTATATCTTTTACTTATGTCTTATGTTTAGATTATCGACAATCATTCCAGCGAATGAGTTTGTTATGTTAATTATACTCCAACTTGCTCGTAACGTTTTGGCCTGGTTTAATCCGAGATCACAAAGCATATTTCATAATTATTTATCTCCTCTGATTTATACATAAAAGAAATTAATGTGTTGAAACTAAAAAGTAAGTGATGGAAGAAAAAAAATTCCCTCCCATTTTATATTGAACTTTCTAACAACTGATAAAATAAATCAATTTGACAAAATATTTCTCAGCTGGTTGTAATCGAAAGACAAACATTTCTGTGCGAAAGTACTCGAGCAAGTTTCGACATTGAATTGCCTTTTTTTATTGTTTTCTAAACATGTTAATTCTGTTTCTTCTTTTCCAAAGCGCGAGTAAAAAGTAACATTTCTGTCAACCGTTAT
>ERZ1740055.54-NODE-54-length-17452-cov-8.108122_pt1 | contig 17452 bp, 11 predicted proteins | sample MGYA00581747_ERZ1740055 | MGnify/ENA primary metagenome ERZ1740055 (study PRJEB43018, sample SAMN04849739) | marine metagenome | isolation source: floating plastic debris | place: Pacific Ocean | collected 2008-08-28 | study: EMG produced TPA metagenomics assembly...
ATTTATAGTTATAGATTAAGATGGCCATTGCAATGAACCATGATGGTATTGTGTTGTATGATGATAGCTTTTGGTCAGTAAACAACATTATTGGTTGTTTATAAACTGCGTATGAAGTATTAAAATAGCTGTAACAAAGCTTTTTGTGACATTTTCAGGTGAGCTCTTTTCAACTGAAATAACAGCCACGGCTAGAGAGGGAGGCCACGAGGAAATAATTTTACAGATGTTAGACACACAGCTTCCTTATGGTTGTGAGTTTTATGGTGGAGAAGTCTCCATTGCCTTGACTCCTGTGACAGAAAGGTGCTTTTTGTCCCTTACTCAGGTGAATAGGGTTTTTTTCTTTATCTGATAGGAAATTGGTTTCGACGTTTGCTTTGAATTGTAAATAACAATCGCTATTCTTCAAAATCCTTCTTTTCTAAGGTGTAGTGTGTTGAACTAACGATGATATTCAGAGCCTTATACTTGTAAGTTGATCAGTTCTAAGTCTTCAGAGTTACCTCTTGTCCATTAAGAAGTGAACTGCCTTCCAGATGTTCCTACGTGGTTGTTGCAACAAGGAAAAAATACACTGCTAAGCGTTTTGCTTTGTATTTGATTGGAGCTGCTTCTATAAGGCGATGTTTTGTCAGTCGTGTTAGGTGTTTAGTACTATTGGTGTTACGTGATTTTTGATCAGATGCTTTCAACAAATCGAAACCAGATATTACTTAATGTGTCGAATCAGTCACAACCCCAAATGCAAATCAGGCTTTTTATGTGTACAACTGAGAAAACTTTTTTCATTTGCAATTTTTGATTATTTAGCTTTCCTATTTTTGTACCAGGCAATTTGGAACTTTTATGGTGGTTGCATAAGTGGTCCAACAGGTACTGGCAAAACCGAAACCATTAAGGTATGCATTGCTTTCTTATTTGCTGATCTTTTTTTGATTTGGAAGAGAGCTGTGAAGAACCATGCGGTGTCGTACCCACTGACCAGTGGACAGACTACTTAAATGGATAGAAAGAAACTTGATTTAGTACATTACCAGCCTCGTTCAGTATTGGAGGAGAATTTCCAGTAAAGCATAAAGTAGCACTAGATAAATAAAAGGTTCTTGAAATTAGTAATCTGAAGATGACCACAATTACGAGTTTTATCATGTTTCTGGAAACTTTAGCAAACTAACGTTATAACATTTTTGTAATTTTTGTGTAATTTTAAAACTCTTTTATTAATATCAGGGTTTGGCCGCCCTAGTTGGAAGGTACTTACTGATACAAAGTTGTTCACCATCCACGTCAGCGTCAGGGATGGCTAAGACCATCTGCGGATTGGCAGAGGTGAGAATTCGTTGTTTACTGAGGCCTTAGTGCAGGTAATATACGTGTGTAGGACCTAATATCGGATATGTAATTAATTGTTATCATTGGCGACTAGCTGCTTCCCGGACACGTGTAAGAGGGCTCCTGTTGTGCCTAAGCTAAAGAATGTTAATGCTGATTTTATTTACGATAATTTAAGACTTATAAGCAATCTCCCTCTCTTATTCAAATTGACCGACTGTTTTCCATTTAGGTTACAGACAAGGCCATAATACAGAAACTACTCCTTTTAAAAATACCTAATTACATTCTTAAAAGTATAAGCAGGAAGGATGTGACTCCTTTAGTTCTTTTAAACCTAACGGCCCTGTTTTGGGCACAACTGAGCATGAGGTACAAATTTGACGCCTTCACAACAGTTTTTATTATATGGAAATGCACTCATCTGGTTCCACTCTTAATTCTCAAATTAAGCATCTTATCATCGAGAATGTTCATTCTAATAAATTTGCCCTAAATTATCGTTTTCCACAAGGTTTTTGTCCAAGTTCTATTCTTTTCTCTGCTTACAACATTTGCCTCTTTGACACCATTCGTAATCATTTAACGGAAGTGCATTGCGGATGATATCTAAACTATCTGCCGTTTAAACCTAACAGTTATTCGACTTAAAAGCTGGCAATGAAAACCAATGAAAGCTTGGATGATTGAGGATAAATGGCAAGCGCTATTAAATATTGCAACAAATGGCCAATATGCTATTACAAGTTGCCTCAAGTATGCTATTGCAAGTTGCCTCAATTATGCTATTACAAGTTAAAGAAAGTATGCTATTACAAGCGCTAATTTACAAATTGCAGCAAGCACTTTTGCAATTGCGGTGAGCATTGTTAGGAATTTGCGACTAGTTGCAAGTATGCTGTTACAAGGCCAAGTACGCTGACTGGTTGCAACAAGCACTATTACAAATTCGAACAAGTAATTTGTATGCTATTACAAGTTGCAGCAGGCTGCTATATATTATATGTTCCTGAAAGTATGCTGGTGAGAGTTGAGACAAGTGGTGCTACATATTACGAAAACCCCTATAACTTAGTGCCACAGAAATTACAAAATACTGCTTTATTAAAGTCTGCGGCAGTTCGTAGGTCATGTAACTTATTAACACAACTGACATTAGTAATTTTTTTTAGTCAAATCACCTGTCAGATGGTGATCTGTCATTACCCATTTATGTCGTTAATCTTAAGTTGACTCAAGATTAATCAACAGTCATGTTTTGTTTTCCGACTAAAGGAAGGATGCTGGGGTCTCATGGATGAATTTCACCGAGTGAACAAAGAAGTTCTTTCAATCATGGTCCATCAAATTCAGTTAATTATAATGGCGATTAGGGCTGGACATGGAACATGTCACGTGGACGAGGGGAAGGAGGTACGTTTTGCGTGTTTTACCTATCGCTTTTTCAGTGTAGTGAACATCATTTGTACTATATTTTTAAAGTTAAATAGCTTAATTTCTTAATAAGTCTATTTGACACTCCTTGTCTTTCGACTCTCAAAGATGTTTCTAACTATGATTTTCAAAGTGTTTACTAAGTGGAAGTATTTGTCTTTCCTTGCACGAGACACTAATTCATCACAGGTACGGTACTTGCAGTGGAAGCTAGTACTTGTTGATATGGAAGAATAGAATGAAACCAGTCAGGTAAAGTGTCTTTCGCAGAGACACAACACAGTGGTGTGATTAAGGTTTGAACACACAACATTAGGAAAAAGTCAGATAAAGTGCCTTTGTCAGACACACCACAGTGGTTTAGATGTAGGAGTTATTAGTAATAACACATGACCGAATTGTTTAACCATAGATTTCAAAATAGTTTTTTATCATATGCATTTATAATTCAATTTCTATGGTTTCTTTTCAAAATATAGGTTTTTCTCTTTTAGTTTAGTTCAGTACAAGATATTTTTCTTCTTTAGATCGCTGTACGTCAAAACTTTTCAGCCTTTCTAACAGTTCGCACCAATGATGTTACAAGTTTTCATCTTCCACCTGAAGTGAGGGCACTTTTTCGTCCAATTTTTATGGTAATGCCCGAAACATCATTGATCCTACGTGCCCAGTGCGCATGCCAAGGTTTCAAGTCACCAAAGGCTTTAGCAGACAAGTTGAAGTTAGTGGCTGATATTTGCAAGGAACAGTTGTAAGTGAAATTTTATTTTTCCCTTTTTAATTGCACTTTGAGATAGTTGCACTTGACGCAGGGTCGTCCCCGGGGGTACTCCCAAAAATTGAGTATCTGGGTTTGTGCCACTATACAGGATATGGTTTTCAGGCCATCCATTCTAGAATAGGGTATATAAATTACAGAAGCTTTCGTCGAGCACAGGGTATAAAAGTGTGCAGTTTGTACAAACTGTACAGGGTGCATAAATACTTCCGGAATGAGAATTATTTTGACTGGGTTTTGATGTAGGTGATTTTTTTCCAGATTCACAGGCCTGGCCTCTGTTTAAAATTCATTTTATGATCGTTGTTGTTTCTTTATCTATTTCCTGAAAATCAGACAGCAAGACTATTAGTTTAGAATAGCGTATAAAAATCAAGCCATTTATGAAGGTCCAGTGGCACCCCCCTCTCAAAATTCTGGTGACTATCCCCAGGGGGGGTGTCAATTTGTTTTAACTTTTAGTAATAGAAATGTGCTAATTCCTTTTATGTCGGAAACCAGTTAGGCCGCGTTTTTTCTTTTTCTTTTCTTTTTTTCTTCTTTTTGCTGACATCACTCTAGTTTGTTCAGTAGTGTACTGGTTTAGATAGCGAAAAATATGATGATTAAGATGTGAATATGAAATTAAAAGCAATGTTCAGTGAATAAAGCTGCGGATAAACACGTTCAAATGGCTTACTTTCTTTGTAAATTTCCAATAAATGTTTAGAAAAGTATTTGCTATACTGGTCTTATTTTGCAGACAAAACTTGTTTTGCAAAATTTCTTGTTAGGGAAGGCTGCTGTCTTTGTGTTCCTTTTGAAATCCGTGCAGAAACGCTATTGAGTTGTAATAAATTAAGAATAGAATGGCTTTTGTTAGCTGAAAACAATCATGATGTTGTGATAGAGATGAAATTCTTTATAAAATAAACACATGTTTGATTTGCTTCTAAAGTTTTGACTTTTATTATATAGTTATTAATTACCTTGATTAACTGTTTACTGGATTAACTGTAGCACAAGCGTTTTGTTTCATTGACCAGTAGAAGTTTTAAAGTCCGTCACACGTTCAGTTTGTCTTCATTGGGAGCTACTTACTAATTACGTTAACTTGTTTACTGGATTAACTGTAGCACAAGTGTTTTGTTTCATTGATAAGCAGAAGTGGTAAAGTCCATCACACGTTCAGTTTGTCTTCATTGGGAGCTGCGATACAACACGCGGGACAAAAGCGTGCGGCCCAAGGACCTGTTGGTAACAAGCTCATCACAGGTGATAGCGGACGACCAACCAGTTGCCAGAGTATTGCCACACAGATAGGTAAGGTGAAACATTACATAGATTTTTCTGTAGTATTTAAAGAATTCAACAGTAAGGTAGAGTTTAGTATAGTGTACCACACATGACAGATGCATGCTTTTGTCTCTGTAGATTTTCAATATTGATACCTCCACCTCATACACTTATTTGAATAGAATCGATTCTATTTTGCCAAAAAACGAGTTAGAAAAAGTTTTTTTTCAAAAAAAGATACTTAAAGCATGGCAATAATTCTTTAGCAAGATCCACAGAGTGCAGCTATAAATATAATAGTTCTAAAGATTGATTAACATGTACACCGTAGTGAAATAAATTTTAAAACTGACATTTCGGACTTTAGTCCTTCGTCGGGGTGAATGTGATAAAATAAATAGAAGTAAAAATAATATATTAATATGATGAATTGAGGGGATCCTTGACTTACGTTGCATTTCCGTTCCCACGGGGGTCCTCGACTTACGTCGATATTCCGTTCCCAAGGGGATCGGTGGCGTTTGATTAGTTGCCTTTTTTGGCTGGTTTGTTTTGGTTTTCTGATCTTAAACATTTAGCTGCCAGAATCAACTTTAGTACTATTAGGTGATGACCATTCGTCTCTCTAAAACAAACTGTCTGCGTTTGATGAGACATGGCGCCAATTTTCGAAGTGGATTGTAAGTAATCATAACTTGATATGTATGACTATTGATGGTTTGTGAATGATTTTTTTTGCTTATACTAGTGCGACAGAGACATTTGAGTAGCAAGTTTTATTTATTGATTAATCGAATTAAATACAAAATTGCCTAAAAAATGAGAAGTCTAACTTATAAATTGTTTCTTTAGGTTTTCTAACCAGTTGAAATTCTCGAAGTATAATAATGAAGTAGTTGTAGCAGCAGAATTGATAGAAGTGACTTAGTAAGTGAGCATTCATTTGCAAACTAGATTTCTCAACACAATTGGATAAGTAAAAACATTAACGGATTTATAAGTTCCCTTTGCTCTTATCTATAGTTGGAAATTGTATCACCGACATTTGTAGTATTTATAAAGTTAAAGTTGAATAATGCATTGATGTAAAAAGAATAAGATCTTGATTTTCTCACTAAAAATGATTTTTGTTCTATCAGGTGCAAAGCTTCAGCGAACTACTCAGGAAATGGCCTCCCTTTTCAGAGGAATAGGTTAAACTATGATGACTAAACTAAACTCTAAGCTACCTTAAAGTTTTGGCTAAAATACATCAATATAAATTATATTTCTTACCGAAAGAAGCTTTTCTACCTTGTTGACATTTCGTGAAGCAAGTTAAATCTAAATCACCTTAAAATTTTCTGAGATCCTTAATTATAGAATAAAGATTTTTTAAAGGAATTTCTAGAATAAACATTAACTTAAATAGAAACAGTCATTTTTTTAACTTAAAATGATTTCTTTGACTAAAGCTTTTTTTCCGAAATAATTTTTTATTTTCCTTAATTTCGAAGACAACTTTTTCATTTTCAAATTTCTTTTGACATTTTTGTTGTAAAATTAGTTTCTAGCTCCCTTAAGGTTGTTAATCATAGAATTATTTAAGAAATAAAACATGTTCTCCATGCCTTCAAAGCCTGGTGAAAACCGAGGTGAACGCTTGGGAGAATTCGCGAGCAGAACAGTGTAAACCTGAGACGCAGTCGAGGGTTTTTACCAGCTCGAGAATTCTCACAAACTTTGTCGAGGTTTTCACCAGGCTACGAAGGCACGTAGAACATGTTTTATTTCTTTTATAAAATAATTTTTCGTCGTAACAAAGAGAAAGACAATATACGAAGCACATATGTATACTTCAAATTCATTCAATTTGCTTCATAGGGCTATAAAAACACACTTGTTGACCAATCAAAATGCACATACCATCTAAGCTATTTTATAATTTTATATGATGGGCGGCATACAACGAATGAAAACGAACAATGAGTGTTTTTTTTGTCAGGTGCCATGAAGTCTGACCGAGGCTCACACTTTTCCCAAAGTAAGGAAAAGAAACCAGGAACGCCGTCGCTCCTTTCTTCTGCAGCCAAACATGAACAAACTCTGATATTGCAGTCATTACAAGAGTGTATCGGACCACGACTAACTCAAGAGGTCTGTTGGCTTTATTTCCTTATTCTTCTTGAGTACTCGTAGAAATGTTTTGAGAAACGTTGATTGGCGAATAGGTCAATAATATGTTAGATAGGTAACTCAGAACTTATGATCAATTTATGATCATCATTGTAAGTGCTCCCACTTCCCACTTCACTTTTTAATCAAAATCTTTCAATCGTGATTTCCTCAAAGTACTGTGAGGTAATTTTTCATAGTCTTGAAACATCAGGACGTATATTTTACTATTGCTGATCATATGATCTTGGTCAAATACTGGAATACGTTGTTTTTTAGTTGCAGTTGGAGTTTGTGGTTTTAGTCTTTCGAACGGAATCAGTATACTGAGGCACTTGACAGAATTTGAACCCACGTTTTTCCAAACACTCGGTGGGCGCTCTACCCACTGAGCTACAGTGCCTTATAAGAGATTGATGCCCTTTGTTATGTTCTTATAAACCTCTGTCTCAAGGCCTCATACCTCAAAATTTAACTATCTTCACCCTATCCATCGTTATTGGGTTTGCACAATAACTTGATAATGTTTGGCATGGCTTGAAGGAAATAAATAAATACAAACAAACTACTGTACATAGGGCAAAAGCTATACGAACTTAACAAATACCTCACTCTCTTAAGTGTCTTTTAGTTAATAACTTTTATTTGTTTTATGAAACCTTTACCTTATTCTGCAAATATGGATCGACTTTAATGATAGTAACATGTGTGGGTATTATCTTCATCCAGGAACTTGGTATTTTCAACACAGTTTTGCGTGATGTGTTCTGCGGTCTGCCCAAACCGGGACCTCTTCCTTACCATGTGACTAAAGTGGAACAGGACTTTGAAAATTTGCTTGTGCAGTATACCCGAGAGAAAGGACTGGTGCCACATTCTTCGTGGATAGCAAAGGTCAATCAACTCAGGAGTCTCTCCAAAGTTCATAATGGTTGGTATATGTTATTGTATTGCGATTATAAATTATTGCAAATATATTTTTGCAGGAAACTTGGGCACATTGCTTGCGAGAATTAAACTAGATTTTTTGAATACTTGCCTTCTGTCAAAAAGGGCAAATGGTACTTGATTACTTATTATCTCCTGTCGAAACCTGTTTGTTAGCTATGCCATGCTGACAAGGTCTAAAAGAGCCAAAACAGGCGTCCATGGCTCCCAATATTTAGGCTTACTATGTTTTTCGGTAGATTTAGAGAAAATGTTCGTTACCAACATGATCTTAGAGAGCCAATTCGACTGGCTTCAAGTTAGTAACAGTTTACAAGTATACTTATCTATACTTATCAATTGTCTATATAGCGTAACATAGTTTAGCAAAGCGTAGCCTACTTAGTCTAGCCATGTAGTGTACTAAAATCTGTATACTCTTGTTATATTGTCTACATAGCCTAAAGGTTTACCGAGTCTAACGCAACTTATTTACAAAGCTTATATAGTGTAATATAGTTTAGTTAAGTAGTACAACTGAGCCGTCCATAATATCAAGCCAGGATACCCACCTCATCTCCTCTCTTTCTTTAGTTACTGTTCTTCGCCATGTTTCTCTCGGTCATCCTCTGCTGTACTTGCCTTCTGGAGTCCACGCAAGAGCTATTTTCAGGTTGGAATCTGTATCCAGGTTTTACCTCAATTAGAGAATTACCCATTGACTGCCTATGCTTACATGTTAAAATGTATGCTCTAGTTAAGGAATGTAAGTATCTTCAAAACCCGTTTAAACGACCCATTTACATTTTTCTTTCATTGATTTTCTTAGGAATTATCGTTGCTGGTAGTCCAGGGACTGGCAAGACCACTTGCATAACCATTCTAATAGACACTCTCAGAGAGAGCTCCACCATCAAACACAGGAATACAGGCTCACAGCTACACGCCCACAAACTTCAGTACATGAACCCCTTGGCAGTGTCAGACCCTGCCCTTATGTTTGGCCGCTTGAACTCTTCAGGAGACTTCGAAGATGGGATATTCACTGCATGCTGGCGGAAAGCCAACAAGAACCATAGTCTACACAAGATGACGACATGGATCTGCCTTGATGCCCCACTACATGCTGGGTGGACTGAAAATCTTAATAGTGCACTTGACAAAGGGGAAGTAAGTTTAATCTGTTTTTAAAATAAAAACATGTTCTGTATAAAGAAAACAGAGCTCTATCCAAAAATATTAAGCCTGTCATTGCCACTGACCCAGGCGCATTTTGGAAAACCGTTTAAGTCCTAAAAAAATGAAAAGTTATTATTCAGATTAGAAGGAAGCTGTGAATTTGCTACAACGGTTGGTTGTAGGACTTTTAGGTTGTCTATTAACTCTCTAGTTGGTGAGGCTGCTTTAATTCCAGCATTATTCTGTCTTTCTTCAGCCAAAATTGTCAATGGTGTCTACATACATTATTTTACTTTAAAAAAAACAATGATGTTTTCAAAATTTCAAGGAATTTCGAGCAAATTCAAGGATTTTTCAATCCTTTTGTTTCTTAAAGACTTTTCAAGGCCCGTGGGAACCATATGGGTACAAGCTAAAGCGGGACGACCAAAACAAACTAACTGCTGGATCCTGAGAATGTTAGATGAACGTTTTATGGGCTAGAAAGTGTCAATAAAGCAATGAGGAGAAGCTTCTTTTTGTATTATTTGTCGATCAAAACTTCAAGTCTGGATGCCAACATTTTCGTATACGTTTTCAGGAGGGGGAAGGGCGTTCCTAAACAGCGTGCGTTTTGTACACTTGTGAAAATGTCGAAAATTGTGAACAATCCCTAAAGAGCGATAAAAAATTAATAATCTCTAAGTTCTCAATCTTCAGTTTACCAGAAATGAAATAAAACACAAAAAGTTGCGATAGTCTAATTCAAATACTGCAATACTTATTTCATCGCAACTTTTCCCTGCTTTTCCATTCATGGGTTCTTTTCATTCTTCCTCAGTTTTCTAGGTCTTGATAGTTATTCAGCATGAGAAAATAAAATTCCTATTTCCATGCTCGCATTTAAAATCGTGTTTAGCATAAAATGTTCGGGACAAAATATTGTTGAAATATAAAAGTTACCAAAGGAAAGATAGGACGTGATGAATAATCTTTGAGGTTTCTTACACAGTGTAAGGAGTTGTGAAAGCGAAGCCTGAAAAAGCGTTGTTTAAACCTGTGACCTCCGTGATACCAATGCACTGGTCAAAACCACAGCTGGAAGAGTCGGCCATATTAGTCATTCATAACGTGTTGGTTTACACCGTGGTACTGACTCAAAATCAACAAAGGAAAGAAATTTTAAATATATAAGGAACTTTGGAAGAAGCAGTACATGTATTTCATCAATAGTAATATTTTATGATTTTCTTCTGCTGGGGCTAATGCTGTTGTTCTGTTATTGCAGTACCTCAACATAATTAGTGGGGAGCGTCTGTACATGTCTGACAACGTCAAACTAATATTCGAGACTGATGACATCAGTAGAGCTTCACCTGCGACTGTCTCACGTACGGTAAGTTGAAAGTTAACCTACTTGGGGCCCGGACGCCTTCTAACAATGTGATCTGAGCTCCATAAAGTTGTCATGGAAACTGAAAGATGGAATTATTTCATAGATATCCTAACTAGTGAAAGACAAAATACCCACAACTGCTATGTACAATTATGAAGTAACTTGTGTTTACAAAAAAGCAGGACTGCTCTTAGGTAACCAAAATTTACTAATTTTGTTCTGGATATTATTAGATTCTCTAAATATCGTGAAAGCGTTATAGTGTTTGCTTGGTTTAAATGGTTTTGTTTTCACTTTAGGGTATCGTTTTCTTGGACGAGAACGTGTTGGGATGGAGACCTTTAGCCGAAGCCTGGCTGAGGAACAGATCATCGCAGGAAATTCATGTTAGTAGTATTCTCCATTTATTAACCATCATTATTACTACATTTTAATAAAGGTTTAATGCAAGACTTTACTTTTTCCTTGATTTAAATTCATATTTTTATTTCGCTTTGTGGTGTTCTCAAAGCAACCCTTGTGTACAATAAATACCACATACAGTTCATTTATTTATATTTCCTGTACTTGTTTCTGCTTTGACAGTGTAGCTTTATTGTACTATAAATATTTCACAGTTAATCTGTCTAAATTTATAGTATATGATATATTTACTCAAGCGGTCAGTTCTATAGCAATTTTCTTGTGTTGCAATAGGTTAATACTACCTTGACAGAGAAAGTGACTTGCATGTAAGATCAATGTTTGAAATCGATTGTGAAAGGGATATTGCCGGGGGTATTGGTAATAATTTTTACTGAAACAAGTTGGCGACAACGAAGCCTTTTTAGCAATTAAGAATCAGGACCCCTTTTGTGGCCTCCGAGAGGCATAAAAGCGTTTATGTTTGTATGTATCTTGGAGCTCATGTTTGGATTGTTGACTCCTTGTTATAGTGTGCGCAATACACCTTACAGCTCCTTATGTTACCATCTACATAGAACATAAGATTATCAACCTTTGGTATTCTAAAAGCACTTTTTACTTACTAGCTGACAGACTTAATAGTTCTTTTAGTAAGCAATTAATAATATATATATATATATATATATATATATATATATATATATATATATATCAGTTATGTAACTTTATTTTCAATGTCTTTCATAGTGCTTGCAAAGAGCCTTTAATAAAACCATGGATACTATCACTCACTTCCTTCTGTATGAAACAAAACCTTTGACAAGAGTTTGTGAAGTTGGTCTTTTCACAACCTGCTTGGCAATGTTGAAGGCCTTAATAGAGGTAATTAACATTTTCCTATATAAGATTTGTAAACTTTAATTGATGTTGAAGACAATTAGATGCTTAAATAGATTATGCTTAGTCTGATATCAATTGCATTATTATCTGTGGAAGCCAGAGCTTCAGTTACATGGATAACTTTAATTGGGGAGTCATGTTGGTATAGTGGTCATCAGTTGCGCCTCTTTGACCCGGAATTGAGTCCTGGGCCCGCACGTTGACTGATATTTTTCGATATAAATCTGACTAAGTTGGTTTTTCTCTGGGTTCTTTAGTTTTCTTCCCTCTATAAATTCGACTTTCACTCCAAGATCTGAGCCGTCAAGCAGTTACAGACATTAGCCTCTGGCTAGGAAGATTGGGCAACCATTTTCTTCGCAATTGACAATAAATAAAGTAGTTATTTATTTATTTATTCATTCATTTATTTATTTATTCATTTACTAATTAGTGTGTACCAGATTGGTGTAGAAATAGTAGATGTGAGACAATATTTACCTCTGAAACAGTAGATAACGACATCGAAACAAATAGGCGGACTTAAGTAATCTTTTCACGTCTGTTTCGGATCACAATATTGAGATTGTTTTTAAACATTTCACTATAAAAACGCAGGGTTTTACGCTGTTTGTAGTTGACAAGTTCTCAAAACCACGTGTTGTTGTGAATTGAACTGCTCACGCTTTGTGGTTCAATTAAAAATTCTTTACTTACGAATCTTTCTCTTGTCTTGAAAGAAAATTCTTATAGATCTGTTGCCTCGCTGATATATACTAAAACACTTATTCTGTACCAATGTTTGTGGAGAATGGCTTAATAAATATCTATCTCGCCCCTTCGTTGCTCGTTAGATGTTTTACCGGTATCCATTTCAGCTGAAATAGAATAAGTGTTAATTCTTTTCACAGCTAAACAAATTCCTTTTGATATATTGTTTTAGCAGTAGCAATTAGAATATTAGAACAGTTCCGGATTGGTTCCTTCTAAAAAAATAAGATACCTTCATTTTTTTCTGATTGATTCAATTATTCTCAATTGATAACATCTGAACTAGAGTTTATGGTGGTAATCAAGAGAACTGGCTTCATATTAATCTCTCCTTTCATTTTCAGGGTAACAGTGATATTGGGGGTGAGTTACACATTGAGAGACTTTACTTGTTCTCTCTCATTTGGGCTTTCGGAGGCCTATTGGAGGAGATGGACCGCAAGCGATTTAGTGAGCTTTTACTTTCTCTTACTACAGCGTAAGTGAGAATTCTCTTTCAAAACATTTTCGTAAAGATATCTTTTTTACAGTCAAACCGGACGTTCTTTTGATGACAAACTAGCAAACTTTCCCTGCAACATTGGTATTTTGAGTGACAGTTTTAGCAGAGCAAATTGCTCAGTAATTTTTTTTCACTTTCTCACAATATTAGAAACCGTTTGTGGCAACGATCCCACAACTTCTACAGTCTGTATGTTTTACTCCAGAAGACCACAAGGCAACTATTCGTTCCCTTTTTTCTAGTGAAGTAGTATGATTGCGATTTATGTGTGCAATTCGCAGCTCACACATCAACAAAACTTGCAACTTGCTCGTGCAGGTTGTTACTTGCTCCACTCAAAATGTCAATCAAAATCCCAAAGTTGTAGCGGAACAGAATATTCGGTTTGACTGTTAGTTTAAAGGCTTTCACATCTGTTTTACAGTACTTGTTTTTGCAGCTGTAATCAGTAACGTTGTTAGTGATACTCTGTTATTTAACACTATCACCCATCTCGTTTAACAGATTGCCAGACTACGACCAGGAAATCTCTGTGTTTGATTATTATGTTGACGAGTCTGGAGAGTGGGACTTGTGGCAATCAAGGTAGAGTCACTCTTGTGATTTCATGTCCGACATAACGTTATTGTAGACACTAACAAAGAGAAACTATTCAATTTTGCTGCTGTGATGAAATTGATGACGACGGTGTCTATAGTAGTTCTTGTGGTATTTTTTGTAGTAATGAAGATAATTGTTATGATGCTAACAACCACATGGTTATAGTGCTTTTTGTTAAAGATTTTGTTGGGACTAGATAAAGTGGAAATGATTAAGCTTACAAGCCTGTTTCTGGATGTGTGAAATATGAGCCAAACGAATTTAACAGAAGGATTTGTTTGTTTTTAAGCTAAGAACTCCATTTTTTTCCTTCACAGGGTACCTGATGGTAGCTATTTTGATGCCGCTGACCTTCTGGGAGAGGTTTTCGTGGACACTTTGGACACGGTATACTCTTATTATAAATGTTGTAAAAACGAAATAAAATGAAAAGCGTTAGTCGTGCGAAAACAATTTCGAAGTGCTTGATAATCTAGCAGAAAAGATTTAAGGACCCCTCTAACCATTACATCTTTATGGTTATAGAATGTTTCCCTTGGTTTGCACCAAGAACTTTTACCGAAAAATATATTGGTTCAAACTCGGTTTAAATTGATCATATTTGCTGCTTGCAGGTGCGTTTACGCTTGTTTATGGAGCTCGCAAGTGCATCTGGAAGGAACATCTTGTTAACAGGTGTCACAGGGTGTGGCAAGACTACCCTGGTCAATGACTTCCTAGATAAACAAGGTACAATATAGTTGAGTTCCCTGAAGAGTTTTCGTTATTAATGACCTATAATGATATATTTTAGCCGGAAACAAACGAAGTTACAGTTTTAAAATGAAATTTTGTGTTGATTACATGGAACATTGTTTGGTTATCTTATTAAACGGAGCTTTTGCTGAGAAAATCGTTATTTTTGAGTTACTCGACGAACAACTTAAGTAGAATAGTTTCCTGACGAATTTTGTTATCTTTGACCAAACTTTACCGTTTAATAACAGTCAGAAGTGAAGTTGTATGTAAAATCAAGGTTACAATATACTTTGCGAAATGACACTTGGGCGATGGCCTGCCCGTTTTTTATCGAGTGCTGATCAGATAAAGTCATTGTAAAGAAAATAAGCTAAAAAAGTTTGGTCATTCAGGAAATCACTAGGCACTACATAAGTTCCAAACGGTGAAATGAGACATAAAATTGGTCATAACAAACATGTTGAACGTTTTCTAATTTCTTGAATGTGTGAGATTCAGTAGTCAATGAAAAAGGGAGTTCGGTATATCGGCATATCGATAATTGACAGGTTCAGTTAACTCAGGTTAAGAACCATGAACTATTTTCAGTTTTGAGGATAATCAAATGTAAGTATAGTAATATTCTTTATCCAGTCAGTAAATAGAGCCAAAGTTCATAACAGTTTATTAATGAATAATTAATACGATAACAATTAAACAGAATGATTTTAATTTCTATTTTTTCAGAAGACAAACAGCATTTGGTGAAGCGGTTTGTGTTTTCGGGAACATCCACGGCTGAAGCTCTACAAACTTTTGTGGAAGCCAATATCCACCATCGGCAAGGTAAAATACATGCAAACATACTGACATACATACATAAAATACATACCCAGTTGTTTATTGGTACAATGCAAACTAACTTCATTAATGTACATGCATTAGCATTCATTTACGCAATCTGTAGACCAGCTGTAATCTGTTCTCCAATCAGTTTGACAATTCTGTTGTGTCGTGCAACATGAAGGTTCTTAAATTTTATTCATCCATTCAACAGCTGTGATACTGTTTTGCTTGGGTTGTTACATTTTGCGCACTTCTTTTGGTAGGAATTTGGATAACACAAGTGAAGAAAAGTGTTTGTTTCTGCAATCTAAAACAGGCTTTTCATGTCACTTTAAATATAAAAGAATTTTTAAATAAGATATGCGTGATCATTATTGAAAATCTTTAATTTTTTTTTTACATTGTCAGCAACTGGTGCATCATTACGAAAATAAGATACTGAACAGTATCTTAACTGCAGCATTATTGTTGAAGCTAATAAGAAGTATTATCTGTCTTACACTATTATCCAATAGCCAACACCAGCAATCCATGATGCAAAACAACATCTTAACTGATTGAATGGCCTAAAATGACACAGCTGTGTATCTATAGCTCAGTTGGTTAGAATGCCGTGCCGTTATCTCAGAGATCTTTTACTTCACTGAACGCGAAAGTTGATAGTGATATCATTGCTTACACCATTATTTTTTCCTCATTTTCCAATGTTGTCCAGTTGAAGATTTCGTATCATGTTCTGTTTTGCGCATTATCCTGAGAAATCTCAATACCCAGCTTGCTTATCTGAATAGAATTAACGTTTAGCTCTGTACGCATACAGTTCTCATTCGTCTTCCTATCCAAGGTAGCACCCTTGATTCTGTGTAACATCTTTTGCTCTGTTGAGGTTATCATCCTTTCTTCCCTCCCCATTGTCCATAACTCTGCGCCATACATGCTTGGACTTGCCTCTCTGCCATCTCAGCCAACTCTTCTTCATCCCCTTCTGAAGTTCTGTCATTGGCAAACAGGGGCTCCCATGAGGCTCTCTTTATGAACCCAGGTCTCTCTTTCTGAACCAAAATTTCGTTTTCAGGTTTACAACAAACAAGAGTAAGCTGAGAGTAAAACTCTGGTGTGACTGACTTTAATCTCAATTAGTGTAGTCAGTCTTTCTACATTACTAGAAAGGCTGCATCAATAATAGCTTTGCCTGTACTGAACTGAATCATATCCCATAATTATCTCTAATGGTTGCTAGTCCAGTATTGTTAACAAGTGCTCTAACAGCATTAGTTAGTTTCCACACTCAAATTGATCACCCTTTTGTTTTAAAATTGTTACCGTTTCACTTTTCTCTCATTCTGATGGCAAAATTTCCACTTTCTTTACTGTTGCCGCAATGGCCTTGATGAGGATTACACTGAGTCCAGAGCATCAATCCGCTTTCCTTACTTTACCTTTGCAAATGCTTTTCTTACGTTTCCTTTTTCCATGTTACATATTGGTTCTTCACTTAGTTGTATGTTTTTGAGGCGCTCTGATCCCACTTCTCATTTCTGGTTCATTGGACTCACACAATGACTGAATTCAATGAGTTTTGATTTGGGATAGTTTTACATGTTCTCAAACACTACTTTTAAATATTCTTTATTATCTAGCTAAACAAAGTGTCTTTTTAGGATTCGTGTATGGAGCCAAAAAAGGCAAAACACTTAATGTGTTTATTGACGATCTGAACTTCCCAAGAAAAGACGAGTTTGGAGTTCAAGGGGTTAATGAGGTACGTGTGTAAAGCACCATGTACTGTTGAAAAGTAGTTACCAAACATTCTCTGCCCAAGAAATTGAAGTTCAGGTACGTTGGACAAATGGTTGACTGGAAGACAAAATTGACATATGGAAAGATGCGAAATGAGGAAACGACTGAAGGAAGAGACTGTAGTCTTTGCATACTAAAAGTCTATACAGAATCCAGAATACAGAATGACAAGTGCTGCAATCAGTTATTGATGGGTTTCAACAAGGTTTAAAAAATATAACCATGGAAAAATCAAGCTTTATTGAAAGAGATGATTATTGATTTCGATGATATTGCTTGCGACAGATTAACGTAAACTGTGTTGACAATTAGAATACCTAAGCAACAGTTTTTTTTTCGTCGTTCTGTTTCATTCGCTTTGCTCCCATCTGCACGTCCTCTTTTTAGTCTCATATTTAATAAATCTTAAAGGTAACAATTTAGACCCCGTTTACACTAGCGCGAGTTATCTCGGAGTACTCCCGGGTCGTCCCCA
>ERZ1740055.55-NODE-55-length-17270-cov-8.521870_pt1 | contig 17270 bp, 16 predicted proteins | sample MGYA00581747_ERZ1740055 | MGnify/ENA primary metagenome ERZ1740055 (study PRJEB43018, sample SAMN04849739) | marine metagenome | isolation source: floating plastic debris | place: Pacific Ocean | collected 2008-08-28 | study: EMG produced TPA metagenomics assembly...
TTGTTTTCTCCACCTTCCACTTTTTTTTTTTTGCTTCATTTTATTTTCTCAATAATTGTAACTGAATTATTGTGGTAAATAAATAAACTGTTAAACTGTTAAACATCATAAGCTTTGGTAAAAGGTTTTCATGTTACCACAATTACCTGAACCATGGCTTGGGCGCACTTTTTCCGTACAAACGTTAGGCCAGCATCAACGTATTTTTCAAACAAGTTATGCAGGTATTCCTGTGGGTAATCAAGTATATCAAATTACTGTATGTTGTATCATAGATACCAGAGAGTAAGAATTAAGAGCCAACCCAGCAATACTCAAAGAAAGTGCTTGGCTCAAATAAACCTCATAGTGAGATATGTTTGAAACGTAGCGCTATAATAAAAGTTATGTTGCCCTTACAACGAGCTAACGCACGAAAGATCAGCTTTGTTCTCTGTTCAAAGCAATAACTAAAACTTTCAACTTTGAATTAATTAAAACAGGTGTTTTACCCACTCGCCGACGATTAACGGAAACTTTGTTGATTTAGTTTGCAGAATTCTAATTCACTATGGTCACATCTACTCAGTGTCAGTGTTGTAATGAAGGACGCTAAATGAAACAAACAATAATAGTTCCCCATTTTCCATAATTTCGACACTGTAAAATTAACTTATACTGGGTTGTTTCTCATGTACTTAATTACGGCCAAGTTCCTGATGTAATACTCCCCAACCATTCGTTTGGATTATGAATTGCGGAACGGCTCGGGTAAATTTCAGCTTAGAGAAGACTAGGTCAGTAATATCGGATTATTAGCTTCCACATTTTCAGATTTTAATTAGTAGCTTTTCTTCATTACTACAATCAAACTAGAATGGTCCAGTTGAATAAACTGCGAATGACGTACCGTAGTCTCGTCTGTCATCTTATCTTGAAACTTAGCAATCCATGTCTTTACCAAAGGTTTCCAGCCCAACTCACCAGGATCCATGTACACCATACCACACCTGGTGGAAAGTGCTTAAGCTTTTAATCAACATCAATAATTCACAATGGCGATCACAATACATCTTCAAAAGCCACTGATTGTCCATGACTGTTTTCCATAGGAACGTGTGACAAATACAAGTCTCAGCTACTTTTTAAAGTACTTCCTAAAGATTCGTTAACCTTTTTCATTATAATTCGAAACAAGTTTCCTTTTAAATTATATATGAATGAAATTTACCGCAGTTAAGAGCTGGTAAATGATTATCAACACCATCATTATCAACATTATAGTTATCACCATCACTTTTGTCACGTTATCATTATTACTATAACAACTAACAAAGGAAGAATGTCACAATACCTACCTACTGACAGTGGCTGGTGAAGCGACTGCCAAATCTTGCACTTCAAATACCATGTGCATGGTATTGTTTAACTTGATACGTTCACTGTTGGCAAGGCAGAGCATTTTATTGTCGTCCAATACAGTATTCATGTTCTCAATCCACAGAGCGTCTACTGGTCCATCGCAGATTATCCACTTATGGTCTTCCGATGTGTCCTACGAATGAATATTGAAACAATCACAAACGTTTTTTCACTATAAAAGAAAAGAACATTTAAAACATTTCCTTCAAACTCGCAACCAGTGTAATGATTCATCCCATTTCGTCCCAAACACTTGAATCTATAAACATCGAATGTTATAGTCCTGAAACCTCTTGCTTTCATCTATGGGTGGACAAATCACACAAAGTTCGTTCACTGGCCAATCAGTGCTGCATCAAAAGGATCAATAAGATGCCTAAACTAAACTAATGGTGTCAGCTGATTTTATTTGCTTGCATTAACGTTTCAAGAAGGAGCGCTTTAGGTTTTGTAACAACTGCTCTCACCTGAACGCAATGCCTGACTTTGACAGCCATTAGACCATCCTGCCATTCCATGGTCAGTTTGTTCACTTCGCCATATAGCTCACCCATACTAATGGACTGTGAAACAGAAAAACGTCACCAAAACCAATGTTAATATCAAAGGTATATCAAGGTAATAAAACACAAAACAGTAACAACATGTAATGTTTTTCAGATATTTCTGACGTCGTTATCTAGTTTAAGAAAAAGAAAATCCAAAGATTTTAAGTGACATAAAAATTTTTGGAATTCCTTAACTGGATTCCGGTTTCAATCAACTTTGAACTCTAGCAATTTGATATCTGGATTTAAAGATTTGGGATTCCAGATTTAAAAAGGAATACAATTCTGGGTTCTGGAATAGACTAAAAGCTTACCTTTGGATTCATAACGTGAGTATGGACAGGTTGGTAATACGGATTGTCGACCTTTTTAGCGTGTAGGCTGGTTAGAGTGTCCTTCAACATCTAATGGCACATAGCGGAACAAGTTTAGAAAAAGCAACTCTATGTAACATTGAATGTAACGCAATAGGGTTCAAAAACATTCCTAGAAACATTTTTGGAAGGAAGAAAAACACCGAGATAACACTTCAACTTTTTCTTTCCTATAAACGCAAGCGTTTCGAACATGGGTGATTCATATTCATGTCAAAGTATCGTAAGACCTTTACCTCATAGTTTGTAGTCTTTCCCGATCCTGTTGGACCAACCAACATTACGCCGTGACGAACAATCATAGTTTCATACAATTGGATCACCTTGGAGACCAACTTGGGTAAAACCTGGGAAATGGGATGTTAATTACTAGCGAAAGCCAAATATTTCTGAGGAGTGCAGGAGTATTCAATTTATTGTCTTCATTTTGTATTGCTATTGCCTATATGCCTCATATGCTGGCTTGATGATAAAAATTAAACAATAAGCAACTTTAAAAGCCATAAAACAAAAGCAACAATAAAAAAGTGAATCCAAATATGGTACATAACATGACTATCTAAATTTCAACAGTTTCTTCGCACCTGCAAACCATGATTTGCTAAACACTCTTCAATCGTTGACTGAAGCTGGCCATAGTCATGTTCTGGAATATCCCGACCAGGAAACAGATCCGAGAGAATAGCCTGCAGGAAATTTATGACATAGCATTGGAATGTGGCAATGATATAGCTTGACACATCACATAAATAATGCTAATTTATGATCTGACAATAATTTTCCTAGCTTTACTGCCTTCTATCACTGGTCAAGAATGATCAGATGTTTTCAACAGTGGAAAGAATGTCTGCAAATTTTACTGGATACATTAAAGTTCTTCAGAGGTGATTTTTCTAAAGAATGACTTAACACCAGCTTTCATTGGTAAACTTTTGTCCATAAACAGTGTATTATATAACGTAAACAAGTATAGCAAACTTAGATATCTGTATAACTATCCGTTAGAAAAAAATACGTATTACTAAGTTATATTGAACCCTCCTGTTATCTCAGTCAGTATTATTATATATGTTGTTATTATTGTTACAGCTTTAGTCACAGCAATGTTGCAACCGTTAATGATATCATCATAAACATAATCATCATGGATGACATAAAGAATGATTTCAACGTGATCATAATTGTGATTTTTCTTTCAAATTTTTTATTGAACAACATATTCATGTTGCTACATTGATCATATCTAGTTAGAAACTTTAAAAACACTAAAGCAAGGATTGTTCACACAATCCATGTTTACTTCACTCTTTACCTTAAACAAAACAGTGTCATCAGCTAAAAACTTGGGCAAATTGCTGTCCCTCAAAGCACGGATCAACACCACGTCTTCACTCAGATCTGGGTTACCGCGCTTCAAAGCCCCAGCCATGACCAGCACAGATTTGACGGCTCTCATACCAAAATCATAATGGTCCTGCTGTGATAACTGTTCGCTACATAGACGGTACATCTGTACCATCTTGCGGGCAAGTGTTTTGGACGACTCAAACCCTTCTGAGTATAACACAACTTCTGCAATTAAGGCTGCAATACACAATATAACAAAATTATGTTGTTTTCTGTTTGTCCTATTGTAGAAATTTTGTCCGTAACATGTTAGAAAAAAATTAATAATTAATTTTAAATCCCTAACATTTAAATTACTGCTAACTGAAGCTGTCTGAAAATTTAAGGGCATACAAACACTTTTGCAATTTGCTTTGTTTCTGATTGCCGAGGTAATTTTGAAAATAGAGATTTTGCGTTCCTGAAGGAAAAGTAAATATATTCAAATTTAACAACTATCAAAGTAACAATTCACAAGACTCCGTCAAACACTTCAAGTATATTTTAATTTTTGACACTTATTGGTGCCAAAATAACATAAAATAAATGCATTAAGCCGTTATCAGAACAAAAAAGTTTACTTGTTTTAAAAAGATACAATCTCCTTACCGTAATCAGGCACCATCATGGCCATTGGTCTGAACAAGGCCTTCAAGTTATCAGGGAGCTCTGTACGGCCTGCATAACCTGGGTTCATTGTAATGAAGGCAGCACAACTTGGAACTAACTTAATCTCTCGACCTTCAAACATGAAGCGAGAAGCCTAAAAATAAAAAAAAACTATCTCTGAAATACACTACCATATTCGTGGGCTAGCTAATGCTAACTTCACCTACGATCCAAAAGTGGGATATATTGAACCACTGAGTAGAGAGTACAAGGGTTGAATGGGTGGCATGGGGTTGCCAAGGATGGGATTGGTGGAGGAGTGGAGTGGAGGATCCAAGTGTGGATTGGGAAGAGGCGCCAAGGGTGGGATGGGGGAGGAATGGAGTGCATTGTCCAATTGTATATAGAAGGAGTCGTCAAGTTTGGGGAAAGACATGGATCTAAGTATGGTATGAGAGAAAGCATGTATGACATATGGGTGGAACAGAAAAAAGCATGGAATGGAGGATTCAAGGGTGGAATGGAGCAAGGGGTTGGCAAGGGTGAGATAAGGGATGTATGGATTTAAGGATGCAAGTGTGGGATGGGAGAAGGGAATGGGATAAAGAATGGAGTGAAAGATCGAAGGATGGTATGTGGGAAGAAAACAGTCGAGAAACCAAGGGATGTATGGAGGATGGATCAAGGGTGGTGTGGAGGGAAGGCTTGGAGTGCAGGTTCCAAGGGTGGTATTGGCAGAAAACATGGAAGGCAGGAACCAAGGATGGTATGATGGGAAGAACAGAATAGAAAATTTAAATGTGGGATAGGGAAGCATAGTAGAGTGGGGAATCCAAAAAAAGGATGGAAGAGGCACATTGAAAAACCTTCGGCAATCATGTCACAATCCTCCCCAGAAATGTTTAAGATTCTATTATCCTTCCTTAATTTTTAGATCCGCCCCTGAAACCTGTATTTTAAGTTAGTTTTTCGCTAGGGAGAAAATGTTTTGAACAATAACTCTTTGCAGCTGGAGGTCTTGTTGCACGAATAGAAATTATTATCGTTCACTGGACAATATTAGAGCCAAACGAAACGTTTGTTTGAAAAAATGTTCTGGCAAAAAAAAGTCTGCTTAAAGTTTCGTATGTTATGGTATCAAATGAGTATCGAAGTTTCCTTAAGATCTAGCAACATGGTATTAATCAAGTGTCATTGAGCTGAACTGTTTTTCGTTTCAAAACTAACAAAACATGAAATTGGAGGTAACGTTCGGATTTTTGTTCAATTAACTGTTGATGAGTTATCTATTTAATTTAGGTATTTGTTTAAAATATAACATATTTAACTGCTTGTAAAACTGTGAAAATATTACATCGTTTATATTTTTAATACAATTAATATCATAATTCAGATTTATTTTATGAAAGTTTGATAAAAGGTAAAAACAAATCAGGCATACATTAAATGCTGCGAAAAAAAAGATGCTATTTGCATGGTACAGTATGCTCTTGCATGGTACGAAAATTGCCATAATAAAATGCAAAAAAATAACAAACTCCTCTAGGAACCATAAAAAGTGACAAAGCAGTATACAAACGACCGGTTTACTATGTGTTGTAGTATGGGCGAATACAACCAAAACATTTCAAATTTCCAAAACCAGTGTCAACCAGCTAACACGTTCCTAGTTACATCAAAAGGTTCATCTCAACTTACCTTAGCAACCTTTGCATTTCTGATAGTTAACAGTTGTTGCGCAATAACTGACAATACTTCAATATCAATACGGTTAAACTCGTCAAAACAGCACCAAGCACCAGAGGTAGCTAGTCCAGAAAAGAAACGACCCATCATCTAAAGAAAACACAAAAAAAATGTAAATTGTCCATTTAATACTACACTAGAATCGCTTTCACTACCATTACTGTTACAAATACTTTTTCCCGTACCATTCCCTTTGCAGTTACAGTATCTTCAGCATTACCAGCACCAGAAGCAATAAGAATACAAAATATTACCAAAATTATTAACGTTACCTGTACCAAGACAATACTAGCAACACTGTCAAGACTAGTATCAGCACCATTATAATTACCAATACCGATACGTATTTGAATTCCAAAACCAGTGCACTGTGACAATAGCTTATTAACATCAATTCCAGCACCGGTGATAATACCTGAAGTATTAACAAATACTACTAGCACTAATAGCTGATATTTTAACATTATCAACACCAGAGCCAGTTTCAAAAGTAACACCAGGTCTAATATTACATTATCATTACCTTCATTATACAATTATAATTACCAATTCCGAAACCAATACAAACACAAGTACCAATTCCTAAACAAGATCCAGTGAAAATAGCTGTATTAACATCAATACCAGCACGAGTAATAATACCAATAATAACACCTAATATCAGTACCAGCACTGATATATAGTAGTAATGATATTAAAGGGGGAAGTCCAATCAAAAAACAATTAGGGTTAAATAAAAGCTATTACCTTTATTTGACTGATTACAGAATATTTATTTTTATTTGAGATATCTCCAACTATTAATATATATTTTATCTAAACTTATACTTGAATCACAGGAATGACTTGAACTCGATAAATCTTCACTGCATAAACACAAAATTAATTATTTCACCATTCATGATTTGCATTTTGAATTACAATTACACAGTAAAAGCACAGCAGCTTTCTAGCACGCAATGACGTCAAAAAAGTGAAACCGCTGACCAAGCCGCGTCTGCAAAGGGAAAGAACAACATGGCGTCGAAATTGCGAACTTTGAACAGTTATTTCTCCTTCGTTGTTAATATGCAGTCCGAAATACTTCGTGATCAGTCAAATAAAAGTAATATATTTTATTCAAACCTAAATTGTTTTTTACTGAAGTTCCCCTTTAATAACAATACAAGTAGCAAATCACTAACCAGCTAACCAGCTACATGGTTAAGCTCTATCAAAATGGTAGGGTAATTACAACTAACTAAACCAAAATGGAACAGATAAAAACAATCAATTCCAAACTCAATACGAGGCACTTTTGAACATCAAAACAAAAAACTTTTAAAAGCCAATAAGTAAACAAGAGCAGTTTACCTTGTAGTCAAGACCCTCTGAGCAGTTAAACACTACGCACTGCTTGGCGAGAGCTTTAGCTAAGTCCTGTGAATGGGAAACAAATAGTGAGTTGAACTATTTTAACTAGGTTTCTTAAACATAATTTCTAGCATACAGCTTCTCAGCTAACCAAAATCTGCTGATGATATAACAAAATGCTGAATGTAGCGTAACATTTGAACAATATGGTGTGCATAGTAATGATGGCATAGAGAATATTGGAACCGGTGATGGTACGAAATTTATGTTTGAGTGACGTTTGTCGCATTACAGATTAAAATAGTCGTTGTGCATAGGATAAATGTATTAACTTCTCCAAAAAGCCGTGGCTTCATAAGAGATAAAAAAGTTGAAATGGTAGTATTAAAGTCCTGTTGCGAATCCAGAATTTCTTTCTAGTATCTCTTTCTTAATTATTTAAAAACAGCGTGTACAACGACAAAGTTAGTTTTTCACTAAATGCCATTACTAAAAATCTTTTTTCAAGGGTGCGAGCCGCAGAAAATTAAAACATTTGTATCACGAGATGATGTAAAATATGTTAAAGACATATTCATGTATAAAATATTTGTTACTATAAAAAGCCGAACCATTTTAAATCGAGTACTCAGTTACCTTCGTTGTCTCAGTCTTTCCAGTACCAGCAGGTCCAGCTGGAGCTCCACCCAGATCAAGCTGTAGGGCTCCCATAAGGCAGAGATAACAACGATCCTAAAATAGATACATACGGATATCATGAATACAAATACAGTTGAAAATCAACAGTAACAACAAGAAATTGGAAAGAAATGCATTAAAACGACAGTTTTAATGAAGAACGAATAAAATTAACTGCAAATTAGAAGAATTATTTTGATAAAAAGACTGATCATACAGAAAGGTAGCGTAAATACCCCTTTAGCCAAACATACAGGTTAACGATCAGAAGCAATACAATCAGCAACTCGCTCTCTACAACATGCATTATTTACATTTTAGACGCTCAATTTTAAAATACTCAAAAGGATTAAGAGTTGCTTCAGGAACGAAAGAGATGACTGCTGGGGATAAACACTTTATGGAATAAGTGGGTAGATACCCTATTAACTACCGGATACCAACACTACTAGTAAGAGGAATACTAAATTTAGGGAATGACCCCTGATATCTGAAGGATTTCTAGTATATTTGACTGCGGAGAATCAACCTTCTATACTTCTTATGTTATAACTACCCAACTAACAGTGAGAATGTCAACCATCACTGATGTTTTGACATATCAAACATACTTAGTTAGGAGCTATAAACCACCCTACGTAACGATTAGATATCAAGAGATGCTCACCCTGCTTACAGATGGGTACTGCGCTCTACCTAATGATGGATATTTGCCGAACTAGTGGAAAACAACGTAGTTGCCGAAAAGATATCAACCTACGTTCTGAAAAACTATCAGCACTTTTTATTGAGAAATTACTAACGGACTTCCGATCTACTTACTGTTAGTGGAGTGATGACAAGACGTGCTGAGGCCCCAAGGTATTCATAACCATAAATATACATGGAGTTGGACATGCGCACGACGCAGTTGTCCAGGTCTGGATCCCAATAGTATCGTAACTGTTTGACCCATTCAAAGCTACTGGCATCATCAACCTGGTAAATAACAGTTTAAAATGACATAACATTAATTTCTCACTTTTAGAGGTCAAAGGGTTTAGATGGAAAGTTTCATAAAACAGAATAACTTTATCCTTTTATAACAAAGAACAACATTTTATTTACGAAAGCTAAGAAAACTAATGCTCTATGGGGAAATCCATAAAACATGAGATACTTCCATTGTTCTAATCTCTATTCGCAATTTTAAAAACACAGTGAAAAGCCTACTTTTCAAAAATGTGAAATTAAATGCAAGAATAACTCGGAAAAAAATCCGAGTTCCAGATGCGATTTGAACCCACGACGTACCCTCTATGATCTAGTCGGATGCTCTAACCACTGAGCTACTGGAGACTGGTGAGCAAAACTGGTTCATACAATTTCTAAAATTATTTGGTTCTTGGTTCTGCCGAGATTCGAATCTGTGTGCCGTCTTTTTTCCGCAAAAGCTGGCTTAGCTTTTCCGAGGTTCAGGTACTTAAGTAGCAGCGTCTGTTTGGAGTAAAACTGCAATGCTTATTGTTCTGTCCAGGGAGGGGAAAGGATGCACTTATCACTACACAAACTGGAGATAAACACCGGCTCCAATGAGCCACAAGGCTCGGAAAAAGATTCAGCTTTTTTTATGCTTTCAAAGATGTTTTGTTTAGAAATCCTGCATAGTGCAACTGACATGTATTTTTCCATAACACTGTAATATTCCTTTTTGACCTTAACTCTGCTTCGGATGTTAAGCTGACGTTTATTCTGGTTAACTAATTTCGGCTACTGAGAGCCCTCATCATATATTTCTTTTATAAAATAAGCTACCAGACGTGACGTGTGGAAAGCAATAAAACCACACTGTATTTTTATTGAGAATTAAAACAATGCTGCACAGCCAGTCAGAGAGCGAGTTATATCTGCTTCATTTTATAAATACATATATAGGGAGGCGGTTGTTAATTTTATAAAGCCCAGCTTAAGGATGCTACTATTAGAGAGATTCCAGGTTGGTTAATGGCAAGAGATGTTTACCTTTTTCTCAACCATTCCAGTCACAATGTCTCTCGCGTGCACATCGATGGTAATCAGAGCACACAAAATACTACGAGTTAGCTTAGGGAGCTCGCCACGAACAAGAGCCGCCAGTCTGTTTAGATTCTGTAGAGAACACAGTAATGTAGTGAGAATTATTCTCTGAGAACCACTACAAGAATATTTCTGGAAAACGATGGACAAAGTACAGCATGCTAACTAACGTGGGGTCTGTAAAGAAACCTTAAATGCCAGGTCTTGATACTAACAATACAATTGGGTATGCTGAAGATAAGCGTACGTAAATTGTTCTATTTAGCTTTGTAACAGGTAAACATTGCGGAGTTGCAATGAACTCTCATCACCAGGCTCGAAGTTTAAACTATGATTACAAATACCAAACATGACATTAATCACTCACTCGTTAAATAGCTTACGAAGCAACTATTACAATTCGACTTCAAATAGGTAAAAACGGTAATTTAACACAAAACTCTTTGCTGAATGTGTAAAAAGCTCAGCAGAGCAGCTTACTAAGAACAAACACTAAGAAAGGCCAGCCGTTTTGACACAACAATGATGATCAGGTATTTGAAACTGATTTCATTAAAACACCAGTGTATCAAACAGTCTACATTTATAGAACGTCGTCCTTTAATATTTAAAATTGCTATGGTGTTGTTGATTTTTCAGAATGAAATAACAATGATATTTTTGTATCAGATTGTTTGTGTTTTCTATTCGTTAGTTTGTAGATTACCAGCTTTGTGAGCTTAGCTACTCGTTACTCATTACCAATGTAGTTGTTTGTAACATACAAACATATATTGGTGAGCATTTCTTTACGGAAATGGCATGCAAACTAACTTAAGATTGAATTGAGCAAATACCTGAAAAGATGCCTCCTCAGCTTTCTTGATTGCCTCAAAACGATCACCGTCTGTGGTAAGACACTCAGTAATTCCGCGGCACCACATGGTCTGAGATATCATCAAGATGATCTGCAAGGAAGATGATAACATTTTTGGGAAAACTTTCCTGATTTTATTTACATATCTTTTTTAAAAAAATACAAAACTGTAAATTAAGCTACGATATTTATTTGATTTTCATTCCCACGCTACTTTTTACAACAGAGAGGAAATGACGAGGGTTGTATTTATTTCAATAGAAATGAAATGTTTGTTATGTGATAACATCACAAACTATAAGAGACGTCATTAAATAAAATAAATGTATCTTATCTTTCTAGTTAAAGTTGCAATAAAATTAAACTTAAATAAGGGTTAACAAACTTACCCTTGCCTAATACAAAAATACAATTGTTCTCAAGCTAAGTAACTAAAAACGCTTGGGTACTTAATATTACTGTAACGCCAATAAGTTGTTAAGACACTGGTAATACTTTAACACCAAGGAATGGGATTTACTGAATCTCATTTCATTAGTTTCACGAGAACAGATAAGGATTGTTAAAGGATGAATAAAAATGCCTTTTTTAAAAAAGCTGGCAGTATATTCTGCTGCACAAGATATTTAATCGAATTACTTCGGGCATTCAATGTTTCGTTATATTTTTTTTTAAATAAAAACAAACCATAATAAAAGAAAAATTCGTTATTTGTTTAATGAGAAGACTATTCGACTTGACTGACTAATACGTTTTAAAACCTCTTTATACGGTATAACAACTAAGAAAAAAATGAACCTTTTAACCAAACCTTTCCTGTTTCATTTTGTACCTGACTAGCGTGCTGTGTAACCCACTCTTCCCGCGGCCGACTCTCGTAATCTGTGATGGCAGCTTTGGCTAATCGTCTCAGAGACAACACCATGGACTCTTCCACCTTGCCTAGCCAGTCTTCAACATTGCCTCGCGCTTTTAAACCCTTAATAATAAGGAAGAAAAACATCGTTTGATAATTATAATCAAACCATTCCCCCAGGTGAGAATCGCGGCAAGTAGTAGCAAACCTGGAAATTATTTGTCTTTGGTATTGCAAGGAATACCAAAGACAAATAATTTTATTGGTTACAATATTACTACAACACGATCAGAACTCGGGTTCGGAAAGTACATACAAATCTAGCGTCTCTGACCACTGAGTCTCGCTGGCTGGGTCATCATATAACTATCGTCCTCCCAGGTTCACCATGAGACAAACACAGTAGTTTAACACTATTTTTTAGTTTTTGCAACGTGACTACTATCAACCTTTTTCAGCCAATATGATCAAACGACGATACTAAGTTCCAGAGACATTCTTGTTTGGGCGATAATGTGTCGGAAGACCGTGTTAAGGAATCTGCGATATTAATGTGCATGCTCCAAATAATGACATACAATGTAATAGCAAACGTGTGACTGCAGTCTTGACCAAAGAGCAGGGTCCAGTTGTTCAACAGCCGATTAGCACTAACCAAGGACTTAATTTCTATGTTTTTGTTTCCATCAGATCAAATCCAGATCAAATCCATCTATTCAATGGAAAATGAACATAGGATAAAAAAGCACTGGGTTATTGCTTATCGGCTTTTGAACAGAGCCACGGCTGGGTTATTTCAAAAAATACTGGCTAAACCTTAGTATGCCAAACCACAAAAACAAATTACAATTCATAATATGGCTTCAAATTTAAACATAATATACGTACTAACAACTTTGTGTGACGGTACCAAATTCAACCTACATTCACTTACCTTTGTGAGTGCCACTCGTTCACCTTCTGGTGAGATCATTGCTAGAATGTCGTTTGTTTTTGTTTCTGATGCTTTACTTGCCGATTGAGCTGCACGATCAAAAAGTATTTCAAATAAACTTAATGATATTAGCAGTAACTCTTTTTGAGACTGCTTCTATATATTACTTCTACTAAAATAACAGGAAACATATGCCCACGAATTCTAACATTCAACTCATAATAACTTATGGTGAGGTCAAAGGTAATACTTTTAACATAATGCAAGTATCAAATACTGTACCAAAACTATGTTATCTATGCTTGAAATTATCTCTCCAGCTACATTCCACCAGCTGCCCTTCACTATGTTTGGAACCCAATCCCTTTTGTTAATTACGACATGCTGCTAAGGCTTACAGTAACCGAAACCGCGACTTCATTAGGAATAACCTTGACGTTATACAACTATCATAACTAATCCACCACGTGAATGCCTTGACCTTTTTGCCACTACAAAATAGCTATCTCATAAGGGAAAAGCCCTGACCTTTTGCTAACGAATTGCCTCATAATTCTATGATTCAACATCTGTGTTTCTCTAGGAACCCCTAACCATGTGATCCCAGCTGAAAGTTTAATACTTAAATCCTGCTGGAGTCATAAACTGAGCAATATTATAGCTAGGAATACTTGAACAAAAAACCAAGATGACACTAACCAGGGCTTTTTAGCTTACGTTTATAAGAAGGCATCGTAATACAATGTAAAACAGTTAAACATAATAAAATACCCTCCCGAAAATTGCTTAACAATTGCTACTACAGACTTTCAGGTAAAAACAAATTTAAGATGTCAGAATGTTAAGACAGATATATACGATACCGAAAAGTAGCTCTTACACAAACAAAATCACAATTATGGCTATGCATAAACAAAGTACGTACGCCTTTCACCGATTGGTGTGTGAGGTTTCTCAGTACCAGGAGTTTGAGGAGGTTGAGCAGCCGTGCCAAACTCCAACCTGGAAAATTCACCAAGAATATCATAATTACTATCATCGTTATTACCACAAGTAAAATCAACAGAAATTCCGTGACTTCTATCAACCTTTTGCTAACATCGACACTCCCATAAGAATTGGTTTGGGGCGAAGTACTTCAAACATTCTGTGAACCACGTGACATTGTTTTAAACATAGTAAGTTTTGAAAAGAAATTTAAAATTAGAAAAAAATAAATTAAACGTTGCACATTGCCAATAATGCATTGGACGTTTCAGAATTGCCGTGGAAGTGTCATAATGTTTTTTCAGATAAAGTGAAAGCGGGATCCTTGTGGAATGTGGCTATTAAATCAAATCTAAAGTGTAGATAGCTTCTGGTAAGCTACTAGCACGTTTGCGCTATCTATACTCAAACGTTTCTTCAGATATAGTAAAAGTGCAATGCTGGTGGGAAGTGGATATAATGAAAAACGTAAAGTATAGATAACACAAATAGCTTCTGGTTAGCTACTATCACGGTTAGGTGTGATACAAAAATATAAAACCAGTGCAAGCGCTCTGTTTAGTTTAGGAAAGAAGTGCTCAGAAAAAAACGAAACAAAAGTGAGGTTTTCTCACACTTCTTGAAAACAACAAAAATACAACTACGTGTAACCATTCTTACAAAAAAATAGAAGTCCAACAATTTGCAGTAACCATGTTGACTTACAAGGAGACCCAGTCAATATACTGGGATTCACTAATATCATTATAACGGCAAAACTGCAATTGTTTGCAATTGTTTATTTAAGTAATTTTTTATCATTCACCACGCTTTGTAAATAGAGAGCTGGTTTACCTGCAAGCAATTGTGATTCGTAATTAGGAGATGGGTATCTTTATTATATCTCTACATTCCTGTTTTATTTAAAACACGAGAAACCCATCAATCACTTAAATTAAAAATTAACCTATCATAGCATTATTCATCTTCATAACCATCATTAAAAGCAAAACTAACAAAAGTAGACTCACTTGGCAATGGCGTCAAAGCATTTCTGTAGGTGAGGTTGCACAGCATGAGGGTTGCGGGTCTGAGACAGAATCTCCAACAGTTCGTCATTGGACAGAAAGTAAAACCTAAAAACAAGACAATTACTAAAGAACTGGTACGTAAACTGATCATTTATGTTCAACCACTAAGGAGAACGCAAACTCTTGCACGCACTATTGCGCAGTAAACTTTTATTTTAAAGAGCGTTCAAACAACGAACAACTTCTCCAAGAACTGGAAATTAATTCATCACACCTCGATCTTGTTACGATGGAAGCTGACTCAATTTTGGCAAAAAAAGGTTACACAATGTTCAAATTTTGAAAAAAACGGGGATCGAACCAAAGGCCTTGTGGTTTGATGGTAGAGATCTTACCAGTTGCACCAATAATACTGCCCTAGTTACTTATTATTTCTAAGAGTAGTCAAATGTTTATTACAGTAAATACTGGTGGCCTTAACTTACATTTTCATCTCTTAACTTTCCTAAATTTATATTCACGCTTCCCTTCTTGTTAACTGATCCACATAAAACTGCTTTATTTTCACATTAACCGTTTAACGTATCTAAATCTCTACGTACTGTATTTGCATTTTTCAAAATGTGTCTACCTTCAATTGTTAACTTACCTTATCATAGTCTAGCTATATCGCAACTAACCAACCCCATACTTTAATTTCATCAATATATCTGTTATTAGATTAACCATACGACACCTATACTTGCCTGGGAAAGATGACACACTTGGATTCCAGATATGCTTCAAGGCACTTCTGAATCTGATCAAGAAGAGCATTGTTGTTTTGAAACGTCTCAAGAAGGCCTGCAAAATAATGAAAGTGTGATTGACACACTTAGAGGGAAAAATGTCTGCAATCCAATTGCTTTAATTCAAAAAGGCGAACGTGAGCAGCAGACATGTTTATATACCCAACATGAAGAAAAATCCTTTATTTTGTAATTGGAATATATCAAAACATAAAAAGTGCATTAAAAGAAGTAGAGAGGACTGGTCATTTGAAATACCAAAAGTTAGCATTAAAAGGTGGCCGGAAGTACAATTTGAGATATTACTTTGAGCTTGGAGGAACAATTTCAGCAGCATACAAAACACAAAAACCGAAACAAAGACACTATACACTAAAACGTTCACAATGGATGCAAGTAAGAGTACCGAAAAGATTGTAAAAAACTGTAGAAGATGCACAGTTCCATTACTTATCTAAATATCTTAACCATGCATCTACAGAAAAGAAAACCAAAATAAAAACATTCAGGCAGCACAATGCGGCAATTTATGCATAAAGGTAATTCGCTACTCAATTAAGCAAGATAATGTTAAAGAAAGAAAGATTTTGGTAAAAATGTTTGAAATCGATCCACCATTAATCTTTAGCCATCTTACCAGGCTGAGTAGCGGCTCTGAGCGCATTTGGCAGTCTGTAGACTTTCCTCATAATCTCTTTCCACGACTTATCAACGGTCATGAACATCTTAGCCTCAGCTGGGAGCTGGCGCTGAATATCGGGGGCACTGAAGATGCTCTCAAGGTACAACCAGTTGCGCTGGCAAGTAAGCCACTCGTCCTATGAAAAAAAGTCAAGGTCCCATGTTTTAAGAAGATGAAACATTATTAACGACGTATTTCCTTCAGGTGAAAAGAATGCACCTTTTTTAAGAGGTTGGAGGCAGAAAACATCTGGAGCACTTGAAAATGTTTTTGAAGTTTGAAAACAAATTCCCCACACACCATTTTTAAAATATTATGACATGGTCATACCTTATACGATAAAGGAATCGTGAAATGCTGAATCTATTCTGACTTACAAAAGCCAACTGCCAGAAGTAATGAACAAGATGAATTGTAATTCAGATAAAATAAAACTTAATCAAACAACTCACATGGAGCTACAGTTTACACATCTTATGTAACGCAAAACAAACTTTTCTCAAAAACTAACTTAACTGTTGGGAATCATCTCATCATAAGGAGAAGACTTCACAATTTCAAGTTTCAAAACCTTCATGTTTGAAAGGAAAAACCAAAACACTTGCTTACCAACGTTTCATTAAAGAGATGCAGTTGCCGGACCCAGTCTTCAACTCGTGCCTTAATTGGACCGACATGGCGAGATCCTGCTATAGTGGAGACGTTTACCTATAAAATATGAAAAGTGCGTAAGTAAATGTAACCTGTAACAAAGAAGGATCTCTAAATCTGAGGTAGATGAACTATTGTTATTAAGTTCAACTACTATGTTCCTATTCAAATTCCCAAGTAATTCATGAATGCAAAATCTGCCACAACTCGTCCTAGGATAGTTATCAGGTGACTTAACATACCATGCCATCATCCAATGATTAGATGACTTAACATACCATGCCATCATCCAATGATTAGATGACTTAACATACCATGCCATCATCCAATGATTAGATGACTTAACATACCATGCC
>ERZ1740055.56-NODE-56-length-17260-cov-7.446149_pt1 | contig 17260 bp, 4 predicted proteins | sample MGYA00581747_ERZ1740055 | MGnify/ENA primary metagenome ERZ1740055 (study PRJEB43018, sample SAMN04849739) | marine metagenome | isolation source: floating plastic debris | place: Pacific Ocean | collected 2008-08-28 | study: EMG produced TPA metagenomics assembly of...
CAACACTGTATGAATTATTTGCAATAGGTTATCATAATAAATAAATGTTCTTCAGCTTTTCTCAGCCCCAGCATGTTCTTAACATGTTCTTGAATTTTTGGCGATTTTCAGCCTCATGTTCATATAAAAAAAAGAGTGTAAATAGATTACGGATACAAAATTATAACTTGATATCTTTGCCATTGGACAATATTAATTTTCCCTTTCTTCGAAAGATCTCATGCGAGGATATACAAATAGCATATTCTGCAAATATATCTCTAATTTTTTGCATTTTTGTTTCATTTATGGTTGCTTTTGAGTTAAGTGTGTTGACTTTCCATTAATGACAATAAAGTTTCTACCTTGAAACGTTTTCTTTAACTATGTGAAAATTCAGTGAAAGCATGTAACCATACGGGCTTAGATGTGGGTGGAATTATTCCAACGGAATCTTACTACAGTTGCTTTATTTTAGAAATTCTTGAGTAATAGAAATCAATTTTCTTGAATGTCCGTTGTTCATGTGCTCGCTTGGCCGGATTATGTATTTATTATCATACACACATGTTAGAACAGAATGCTTTTTCAAATTAGTTGACAAGTTGCTAGCAGTCGCTTTAAGCAATGTTTGGTGCTGTAATAAAAAAAATCACCATAACAATGTTCAATAAATGTACTCCAAAACAAATCGACTTCGTTAAGATTCGGTTTTTCGTTTCGGAATGGGATACAATCCCATCAGGCACATTATGGAGGCATGTACAATACTATACGTTTGTTTAAGTGCCTTATAACGTGTTCAGCTTTTAACAGATGTTCAGCTTAAAAGCCTTTGTGAGAAACTGCACTTCGTTTCAGAAGTTTCTGAGGATGAGCAATGTTTGGTTCAGTTCTAAGAACGAATATTACATGAGCAATTATTTTGAGAATCTTTATAAGAACGCTTTCCTTCTTTCATACGGCTAGTTTTACCGAAAAATGTTGTTACAACTGTAGTAAACAAATATTGACCTTTAGAGATCATACAGGCGCTGGAATTTCATTCATAATTTAGTTTCTCTCACGTGGTCGCGAAATCATTCCGATGCCAACAATGGAAAAGCCTTGAAAGGCGGGAGCCGTTCAAGTCACATGCTCCATTGATGGCTGGAAGCGTGCAAAACGTGCGCTTACACTTATTTACCGCCAAAACATAATGACTTGTATATGAAAGTGGCGTGTTGGTCAGCATGCTGCTAAACCAATAGAGAAACAGCCTTTGTTCTGCCATAAACACTTCACTACATTTGCTTTGTCTAACAGAATTAGCCACGCGAGTGAGCTAAAAACACATTGTCTTTTTGCTGAATGTAAATTATTAGAGCCATTCGTCAACTAAAACATACTACATAGCTTGATCATTGCAACCGATAAAACTGAACTATGCACGGCAAACGTATTTGATTTATGCTTTTCTAGCGTTCAATTACATTTCAGTAAATGCGAAACTTAGGTACGTAAGAAAAGCATTAGATTTAGGTATATAGGAAAGCCTTTTCTTGTCTTAAACGGTGCTGTGCATAACAAAATAATTAATGCACTATAAAAGTGGAAGTTCTTGTGGAGTGAACTTTTAAAATTGTAACGTTATTGAGTAATTCCTTTTTTATACTTTTATCCCTCAAAAGCCCCGTGGTTTGATAATTATATTCTCTTGTTCTTTTCTGCTTTTTGTAAGACCAAGTCGTGTTTCACAAGTTGTATCGAGGATTGGTTAACTAGAAATCTAAAGGAATGCATGCTGCCAGCTCTATCTACGAGAAAAAAATAAATTATATTTTTTTCATCTTGTATGGTCAATTAAAGAACATTTCTTAAGAATTACTTGGGTTATAAATGTGAATTATTTAAAGATCTCGATATGCGTGTGTAGTATTTTGCTACAAACGTTGTTATCAAGCTGCAAAAACCCGTTAGTTCATAAAGGAGATAAAAAGCTCAAGTGATTATCCGAAACAATTAAGAATTGTGCATAATTTATAGCTTACACGTGTGTCTTGAGGCAAAAGCATTCGATCCTCGTTCCAATATCATCAATTTTTCTTTGTCTTTTGAATGGATGTTTTGATTTTTTAGCCTCACCACGCCGAATGAAGCTCAGTTAGATTACAATAGCTTTCAATGTCAAACAAGAACCTCGAGTTGCAAGCTGATTTTTAAAATTTATTAGAAAGTATTTAAACTGGTGACTGACCGAATACCGAATCTAATTTAGATTCACAACATTTTCACAAACTATCATAAATGGTTGCATTTCAAATCGAAATTTCATTTAAAAGATTTCTGCTTTAGTTTGAAGATCACACAAGCTTTAGTAAACGCACTATGAAAATGGTATTCCTTCGTGCGCATGCACTCTATTGTACACTCGACGTCAGCCCCTTTTTCGCACGACACAATTACAAATAATTTTACTCAACATTTTTCGGTTCAATGGAAAAATGGAAAGTCGTTTTTCTTCTTTGTAGCGCTAATTGACTTTAACCGTCCCTTGTCGTTTCATTACAAACCAAAAAAAAACTTGATCTTGCTCGTGGAACATTGTTGAGGCCAATCGGTTACTTGTCAAAGTCAACAGGTATTCCACATCAAAAACTCTTTGTTCTAGCATATCAAAATCCTTTTGTTTATGAGCACACACGCGTCAGACATTATCGCATATATTTAGCGTCGCTCAAGCGGAGTATAATATCATTGAAGCATATTTACCGATAAAATAGTTTCAGAAGAAATCTCATTTCTTGCGTTATTAGGTTATCCAATAAATCTTTTAAAATGACAAAGATTTGCAAAATGTATAGACAATTTGAGTCCAGTCTTACTCCGATCCACAAGATTCTCTTGACGAAGTTATTACTTTCATTTCAATTATGCAGTAAAACTTAATGTAACTTTAAATGGTTACAAGGTTATGGATTGAAATACCGGCTTGTATTTAATGAAAGATATTAACGTATTGCCTGTCAAGTTCTGTTTTCCGGTTTAAATTCATTATTTAAGATGCATGAGAGCTCTAAAAATGGTACAATACTTAGCACTTCTTTTTATGTAAGTCAAATTTATATCATACAATATAGCTATATCTCAAACGGACTTTTTAAAACCGTTAAATTATGGCTTTTTAACTAAATACCATACTTTAAACCGGCCATGTTTCTCGGCTCACTTATACAAGAACACAAATAAATGAAACGACATCGAAAAATTTACTGTCTTTAAGTTCTTTATAAACTGTTTAAAATAATGCAACGAGGACCAAACAAAAAAAATTGTGATATAACTTCAGTCGGTTATTTAATCATCATTAGCAAAAATTTTGAAGTTTCTTTTTGCTGCGATGAAAACAACGCAAGTTGAATAAATATTTTTTACTTTTTGAATACCATTTCTTTGACTGAAAGTTAGACAAGTTTATTGATAGCACTTGAAATAGTTGAATGTATATTTTCCACGCCTCAACAATACAGTAATGCAAGTATTAACCAAACCCGCCAAAAAAAGAGAAAAAAAAACTTGCTTAAGTTGTCTAGGGCCCGTAAATTGTGAAATCAGTTTTATTAGCGTTGTTGTCCGGTGCAGATGAGAGTTCATTTTCAAGCCAGAATAAATTAGCGGTTATATTTATTTTGTTTTGAAACCGTTTCCTAGTTATCTGAAAATGTTTCCTCTTAAAACACTGACCATATCTTCGTTCCTATCAACTTTCGTACACTAAACATATTTTTTGTTTACATATGTTTGGCGCCTTGCACACACGGCGAATTCTGAGACTGCTCAGTGACTATAGCGGTAGAAATTAAACGGAATCCATATAATGTTTTGTCAAAAAATGCTTTCAGTAAATATCTTTTTAAGTTAAACTTCTGCACCAAACTACTTCTTGTGTGTTTTACAGATGCAAAAAATATGTCAGAGAATATTTATGTTTTGTCAAATGTCTTTTTGTTGACACTACTCTTAATGTTAGTCTTTTTCACTCAGATGAATCTCGAAAAAAGCAAGATTAAGATCAAACATTATTTCCCTTCATAAAAGCTATTCTTAACATTAAAAAATGTTTTGGTGAATAACGGGTTCCATAAAGCAGTTTGGATCAGATGAAATATTTAAATCCTTCGTTCTTTCGCATAGCCAAACAGAATTCGTTTGTTAAAATGCAAACAGTTGCAGCTGGTTCACTTTCTCAGTTTTTCTTACATCTCATTAGAATAACAAAAACATAATGTCTCTTTATCTTCGCTGCCAAGAGGTTATAAATTGTGGAACCATAGTGGACTGAAATACGGTTGATATGCGCCTAATAACGCAGAATGTTTTTTGCAAGTTGACATTTTCAACAAGTTTTTCCGGTTCTCAAATTTGTCATCTAATATCTTTATATTAATCCCTTAAAATCCCTTTGATGTTTTCATTTTCCATTGCCTAAAGACGAGAAATAACTGCAATATTAAGACAAAAATTAATTGAACTTTTTATTTAGACTTCTTTGCATTATTGTGAAAATTAGTAAAATAAATAGAAACTTTATTTCATTTAGACCTTTTGAAACAACGCAAAATTGTTTTAATACCCAACAAAGAACACACTTTCTTTGTCAGAGGTGTGTAAAAGACTTTCCTGTTTTGAATATGATTCTGTATCTTAATTACTCACAGAATTTCACTCACATAATTTCTGTAACAAATGTTTGAACTTCTATCATAAGCGCTCTATTGACGATTGAAATTCTTTCGAAATATGTTTTGTTGTTCCAGCTCCAAAATGAGCGTTTATGTCAAAAAATTCTGTATTTGCCCTTTTTAAAACGTTGTCGTTTGCTTAAAAGAATGTTTTTCAAAGGAAAGAAATAAAAGTGATTAACGATTTGATGACCAAGTTTAAAATATTTGAATTAAGCGTTTTTATCTAATTTTATTATTTTTTGAAAAATGAACAGCCCAAAAACAAGAAAATTCTGAATTCAGCCAGACAGCATAGAAATATTTTAGATAAAAACGCGACGATTAAAAAAACTTTTTCCTTTCATTATCTGCTTTTTGAAAGCATTCTTGAACACTACTGTCTTTCAATCGAATTTCTTTTAAAACACTGTGGCGCGGTATGCAAATCAGATCAGGATATTTTTGTACAATGTTTATTCCAATAATCATACCAACTACAACAAGTGGTCCTACAAAATTTGTCTCAGAGAATGTTAATGCTACGGTAATTCGCCAATTGGTCGCCAGTTTGCCACTGTCAAACTATTATTTTCGAAATATCCCCGTGAGAGAATGCACAGGAACTCACACATGATATAGTATACATATGCAAATTCTAAGAAAATATCTCAAGAAATGTACAATAAACGCCATAATTAGTTTTCGCAAAATCATATTCATGTATTCTGTGCACCTGCCAAACATTCTTGCTTTTTAATTATCTTCGAAAAGACATCTAGCAGGCTGAAAACATTCAATTATTTATCCAACAAATTTCAATCGCCTAACTTCAATGTATGTGATGCTCATTTCAGAGTGCAATTGTAAAAAAATTTACCTCCTCCAAAGAAAAGAGTTCTTTAGCGGCTAAGCAACTCTTTCCGTGTCTGGTTTTCTGTTTTTTATTCAAAACCTCTTTTCACAGATTTAAGAGTTTTCAGTATAGTGTATTATTTAGAGTTTCGGAAGATGAGGTTTAGTAAAACCCAAGTTGTCAAAGAAACGCTCGTGATTTCTGAGCAATTCCATTCATAAGCTGCTCATATTCAAGATTTATTTTTAACGAACTTCTTTACAACATCTTTCGAATCCTTAGCAACCTCTACAATTCTTTTAAAATTGAGATATTCTATAGAAGAATTTTTATGCTAATACCAGTAATTGCCGCGTCTAAGAACTCTCCAATGCAAGACTTTCATGTTTACTTTAGTTAAATGGAAAAGCGAGAAAATTTAATGTGACACTTTAGAGATCTACAAGGATATTCGCAAATCAATAAACCTCATTTGGTTCGGTTTTGAATCATCGATTTTGACAATAATATTCGTTGTTCTAATATAAATTCGTGCAATTCTTTGTCAAGGTTTTTTATCCGGATAAAAAGTTGAGATACAGAGGAAGATATGTCACAATAGAAAATTAGAGTGAACAGAAAAAACACAGCTGCCAAACTTTTGTTCGTTTTGCGAATCTTATTTCTAAGTATCATCAGCGTTTTACGCAAATTTTTTTATCTTGATTGAGGTTGCTTTAAATCTATTGTTGTTTTCCGTATTGTGGTTTGAAATACTTAAGTCAAACACGTTTTAGAGAATTAGAAAAATGCTTTTTCATATTTGGTATATTTTTCTAACAAATCTGTAGTTGTTCAGCTTCGGAGTTTGTCCCACATTTTTTTTTTTTTTTGATTTCAAGTAATCAAACATTTTTGCTGTAAATTTTTAATCTCATCATAACAAGGGTTAAGCTTGCTTACCGTTGCAGATAAGACTTAAAAAAAGCATTATCTTTCTTTGAGATTATATAGAACCTTCTGCCATAAAACTGATGCATTTTAGTCGGTTACAAAAACACGTATTTAACGAATTTTATAGAATACTTTTACGGACTAATTATCATGATATGGTCTTCTTTAAACAAAGTAAAAATCCCGATAAATTCGCTTTGTATTTTTTTGTAAACTTGATAGAAATCTGCCTTTCAGATTTTGTTTCGTAAGTTCCGGCATTCAAAAGTTCCCCATGAACAAATAAACCAAGAGAAACGAAGTTCTCAATTGGAATATAACAAAAAATAAATCCTGCTCTGGCATGAACTATTATCAATGAACCAATAGAAATACACTCGAAAAATGACTATTGACCAATCGCATAAGTATGTTGGTAGACAGGTGTCAATCAAAGCCACGTGTTAAGAATTACATCGCAATTAGACATTTCGTCCCGTTTCTGCCGGAACCCTGTATATCCGCGTAAAATACTTCAATTTGCATAAAACATTTTTTCTTTGAGCGTTTTTAGCTGCAATAATAAGCCCAGTGAGTTACTAGAAAACATTTTGTTTGATTCATAGAATTTTAGCAACGTATTCGTTCTGATTTTTCCTCAAAAGCTATCGTTGCGCACTGTTCACAGAAGTCGATAAAAAGCCACACCTTCGCTTTTTAAATGAAATGTTAATATGGTTGAACACCCGCCGTAGAAACAATGGAAAACACGTGTGATGTGGAACAACAAAAAAGCAGTTTTAACAAAGGCAGGACGGATGGCGTGTGACAACATATCAATGAGCTCTCTACAAGCCCCTTAACAACCCAGTTTAGTCTAGCAGCTGCAAGCTTGACACAATTAAAACACTGGCGTTTCGGAGCTCAAGAACATTTCGACGCTGCAACGGATCGCGAAAACATCTCTGAGATCAGGAATCTGAAGTACTTCGAAATTTATTCTCAAGTTAACATTTCACTCAAGTTTGTACTTTAATTTTATAACAAGCTACCAAACCGATATATAACGGTTTTGAAGTGAAATTTATTAGGCAGTGTTATAATACCTGTGGTTGGGTTAATTGTACCAAGCATTTTTTCAGTCAAGATCTGGTGTTGGAGCTGGTGGGACAGAAAAGTGCGATCATGCCCAAAGCTTTTTTAGTAAAGAAGAAAAACAGAGCACCACGTTCACCTGGAACGGAAAAATCCCGCTATTCTGATGAAGAGTTCGGTCCAAGCTCTGAAACATCGGATCATTGTGAAACTTTGTTTTCATCAACATCGCCTGCAACAGACATAATGCATTCGTCCCGAACGGACGATAAATCCCCGATGGTGACTTCATTAGCTCCACACATTAAGGCTACATCGGTGCCACCGATAAACATGAGCGCCTTTAAACCTTTTAAAACTGAAAAAGAAAAAGAAAATTCTCCCGCCAAGAGATTTAAACCAAACCCGCCGAATGAAAACAAGGAAAAAGACAAGAATAGGGAAGTAGCTTGCGACTCCACGGTCTTAAACCTGGCGGGAGCGGAAAAGAGAGAGGACCATGGTAAAACCGCAGTTCTAGAACATAAAGAATTTGCCGCATTCAGCGAAAAATTTGAGTTTCCCAAGCCAAAAGGTCCGCTTCCCCAAACCCAGTACATTTGTCAACTCTGCAAAGAAATCTACCACGATCCATTTTCACTGGCACAACACAAGTGCAGCGGAATTCAACACACAGAATATCGTTGCCCGGAATGCGATAAAGTCTTTAGCTGCCCTGCAAATCTTGCTTCACACAGAAGATGGCATCGCCCGCGTTCTCCACAAGAACCTAAAAAACCAAATCCTGCTCTACAAGCTAAAATTGAAAAAGTCACACCGCGAGAAACTGATCAACAGCATAATTTCAAGAGCGAATCGCCGGATTCGGAGAACGAAGAACGCTGTACAAGCCCAATTTCAAACGGTCAAGGACAATTTGTCTGCGAGGTCTGCAATAAAACATTCAGAAGAAAAGCTTATTTGCGAAAACATATGAACAATCACACGGACGACAGACCATATCCGTGTCAGTATTGTGGGAAAGTCTTTCGAAGTCTGACAAACCGAGCGAAACACGTTCTTAATCACGCTGTTGGACCCAAAACATTTACATGTAACGTTTGTGGCAATGGATTTTCTAACAAAGGAAGTCTTGATCGCCATTCTCGAATTCATACAGGCGAAATTTACTCGTGTAAGCACTGTTCTAGTACTTTCTATAGCTCTCCCGGACTAACACGCCACATTAACAAGTGCCACCCGCCCGAAAATCACCAGGTTATAGTAATACAGGTGCCGGTTAGACAAGGCTAAACACAGTTGAACTCGGAACTTTAACTAAAGTTTAGATTTTAAACCGCAATATGGTCTAAGAACTTTACATCGAAATCGTAAAATAGTATTATATTTACAAACTAAACAAATGCAATAAGAATAGAGAACTTATTTGTTAGAAAATGTTGTACAAATTCTTAAAGATGGTACGTATGGGAGAGAAATTGTTTAACTTGGTGTACATATATTTGAGGTTTAGCTATCGATATTAAGAGTGTAAATTTGTATAAATATTTCTGCTTAATTTATAGGATTGTTTTGTAGTCTGCACTGGGATTGCGCCTGTTCACAGAGAAACATCTGCTCTCGCATGATTATGGCATGAAGATTTTGTTCAATACTTTGGTGAAAAAACTCTATTCAATAAAAGAGGGAAAGAACATCTAGTATATTATTGTTGCTCATTTGAAGGTTTAGCCAGCAGATTCACAAAGTGTCAGCCAAAAAAAACCTTGTTTAAATTCAATCGCTATTTATGAAAGATAACCAGTGACAAGAATCCTTCTCTTTTTTCGTGCAGGTCTTTATTGAAGACACGATAAAATCAGTCAGAGAAGATCACTAATATAAAACAACTTGAAACCAATGGAAGTTACTCTTTTTTTTTAGCAACGAAAGCAACTAGTTTTTGTGCTGTGAAATATTTCCCTAAAACATTGTTGAACACAATGGTTTTATGATATTTGTAGCACATTATCCCGAAGGAAATCTTCACTGATATTAATAACTTTATGATGCATTCGTGGAAATTCCCCTAGTCTCCATGATTAGAATATTTTGGCTCTGCCTTTTCATCAACCCAAGGGCTTAATTTCATAAGAAATATTTAATTAATGTTTCTAAATGCCATGTTTTTGCCTAAAAGCCTCTTTGTTTCGTGAAAAATTTTGTTCAGAATAATTTTCCTTCGAGGGATTGAAAATGAAAAAAGCGCTGAATGACATTCAGTGCGTGGTTTTGAAGCTACGGTAACTGCAAACTGACAAGATGGAATGTTGCCACATATAAAATTTCCATATGAATTTAGTTTTTAGAAGAAAACATCAAAAATGCATGTCGTTAGAGAATTCATGAATTACAAAAGTCCATTTGAGCGTCGACACATACTGCTTATACCACAACGTTTTTAAACTAGCTCCGCTGGAGTGAATTTAGGAGATCATTTCAAAACATTCATTGAATGTTAGGATACTATATCCGGCATTGCTGTTTCATCGGCATTTTTCGTTCATGTTTATAAATTTTTGTAAATAATTTTAAAAGAATCATTTTAAAATGTAGGACTGATTGGCAAAACATATTTGTATGACCGTTGATTAATAAGTGTGACTAGTTTTGTACAAGTTCGGAACAAGCTCGCATACGAAGCCCTTTATAGCGTAATCACATTGCACAATGCCATCCTTTTAGTTTCAATATTTCGACTTTTCGAAACAGAAAAACAACTAAAACATTTCTGATCTGAATCATGGTTTAAATTTAAAAGATCAAAGAACTCTTTCTTTCAATCCCTTGTTTTTGTTTTTAAATTCCATTGTATAAATCGTCGGCATTCGATTTAGTTTCTTCATCAGTGCTGAATTGTCTTTGAACGATTAGTTAGCCTAACGATAGTTGGGAAACAATATTGATAAGAAAGCAAGTAATTTAGAGGCGACGCGAAGTTCTTTGCCGTGTGTTTTTTGTGAATTATTCTACAACCAGTCCTTTGTTTGTGTTCTGCTCGCTTTCGATTCCGATATATGAAACACTTGGCAATTGGCCTTCGCGTTTGGTAATCTCGTTTCTTCAATTCTTAAAAAGTGTTAATGTGCTTCTTTTCCTATCTGTTGGGTTAGTTTGCCACGGAATTAAAAATTACAAAAAGCGTTTAAATGGTAGAATGGCCACGATTTGTTTAAATAGCCAAAGAATTGAGTTTCGAAAATAATAAATTTGTTGTTCAATTCTATCCACCAGTCAGTGCTCAATGAAGAGGCAAAAAAAGCTTTTAATTTTTTTTCTCATCATATATTTACATTTAATAAAACTAAAGTTTTCGTGTTTGTTTCGTTGTTTCAGTCAAACATACTTGGATTAAATTAGGAACTAAAGGAACATTTCTATTTGCCGTAATCTAGCTGTCTTTCACAGCGTGATCTAAGATTGAAGTGTATGTAAATTTTGTTACCTACGTCTTGCTACAGCTTTAGATAGGAAATAATACTTTATGTTATCGACTGTTTATTTGGTAACGTTTATCCTCTTTTTCTTTTTTTTTCCACAATATATCATTTTTATCGAGCCAAAGTTTTCGTGAAAAATAGTCTTTCTCCGCCATATGCTCACACATTGAATTTCTGGGTTTCTTTAATGACGTCACAGCAAGCTTTTAATAAAAGCATTTCCATCGAATACATTCTATGAAAAGATGTTGTATAGATTACTTCAAGCATTCATTTGTAGTTGTATTGAGAAAGTCCTCATCTTTTTGCCATCAGCCGAACAGTGTTCTTACGGTGATTCAAGTCCCATTATGTTAAATCAGCTGGGATTTTTTTTATCATAAAGGTATTTAACTAACAAAAAAGTTTTTTTGGCCGTCATTCATTCTGCTGAATGCATTCACACATGCATCCAAATCAAAGCGGCACAGTTAAAAACGAAATTTCAAGTAAGAAAAATATCACTCTTTAGAATCTACCATTTTCTATCGGTGTCTTTTGTGACTCGCTTTAGTTCTACGCTAAGAACTAAGTTTCGGGTCATTTTGTGGCTATTACTAGCAATTCAACTCCTCGGCGACGTGAGAGTTCGACTGATGTTATTTCAGCTGCCGAGATTACAATCAGGCTTCTAAAAATTAATCATGAATAAGGAACAAAAATTCTAATAAACAACTCTGAATATGAATAAAAATAAAGAATCTCACGTTGAATAGAGATACTCGTTATGCAGTCGATAACTTAGCAAACTTCTGTAGTGGTATTTTGCTTGGCCCGCATATTTCGGGACGCAAAACACTTTTCTAATCTATAAAAAAGAGATATGAAAACAGACCAAAGATCACGGAATGGTCTTTTGTTATAAATTGTTTTTAACGGGAACAATATGCGCCAGCTAGTCCATCTTCGTTGTGTCTCAAACAATTGAAAGAGGATCTCCCGGGGAACATACGAATTGCCGATTTGAGTTCAGCCAAACAAATTAACTCAAAATACGCTGAAGTAGCTTAAAAATTTCCAGAGCTCTGTTCTAATTATTTTTCATTTGTACACTGCAGCCTGGAAATACAATTTTTAGGGCTTAATTTGCTGTGTATGCTGTGTAACTTATACTGGGGAGTTGAAACATACAACAGTCCCAAATTTGATCTTCTGTTTCACACAGTTCTTTCCTCGAAAGACGGTTGCTAAGAAACGTCTGATCTTTTGTTCTCTTGACATGCGGGTAAATATCACAAACTGTATTATCTTTGCAAAAAAGTAAACTATTCTTCTTAAGATCAGAAACTGGAAACTAATCACTAAAACTCAGCCATAATTTTGAAATTGTTGTATGCTAGCGAAAGAGTGCATGAAAATGCAGCATGGAGTTTTTGCCAAATTAATTCTACCTCAAAGGGCGGAGTTTCTTAGAATAATCGCAATATTGAAGAATATATTTCCTGAACTTTTCAAAAGCAGGAAGTAAATATTTGAGACTTGGGAGATAAGAGGCAATCTATCGCGCCTGAGATTGAATTGCAGACAAAATTAGAGGGTGCTAAATTTGTTTGCTACAAGAAATAAAAGGTTGTTTTCGAGAATGAAGAAGAACTTCAGACTTCGTATAAATTATTCGGCATGTGTTTTAAGCATTGTTTTTAACTCAAATTCTTAGCAAAAAGGTCCAATTACTAAGAAACTTCTTAACAACGTTGAGAAAGTACAAAACTTTGAAAAGAGATAGGTCAATTTGCAAGTGCCAACGTGATTTTCAAATCACTTTCAGTTATTGGATTGTTAATTTCTGTAGCCTGTGTTTGAGATATTGAATTTCAATTTACAATACAGAGAAAGTTCACTTTCATAAATGACTTTTTACTTTACACTATTTCTAGTTTTGTTTTGAATAAAAGCTAACGAATGGTGAACTAAAGTTGCAACAATACAGAAAACGTTTGAGGAAGTTGACACTTGAACAATAAAAAAATCCAACGATTTTGGGCAAAATATGCTGTCTCTAACAAATGTAGTTGTTTTCACCTTAAGTCTGATTAATATCAAGTGCATTGAACATTCGTGAATGTAATCTTGTTTTTAAAAGCATTCCCATTATTTTCAAAATTAGCCTAATGACTTGACTTAAAAAGCCAAACCGGTTTCGCGTTGTGAGTGATATGAAGCTATCACCATGAGTTTGTAAAGCCCTCACACCAATGTTTTCGCTATACAAAACTGTAATTACCAATTAATCCGCTTGAAACACCCTTTAGCTTTCATAAAAATGTCTTTTCCGAGGAAAAAGTGATGATTTTAAGTTTACCGCTGGGTGGCTAACGAGATTTCGTTGTGTCATAACCTATTTGTGTTTTGAAAGAATTTGTTTTCTAATAAAGAACACAACATGCGAATGGACCTTTTCTTTCGTTAATTTGATCTTTAAAGAAGGTTTTTCTATTTCGATTCGCTTGGCGTCAAACTTTTAGCCACCTTTGGCGCTGAGTCAAAATTTGCTTAATTGCTGCATTATCGAAATGAAAAATTGCCAAAAGTTGGACAGAAAATGACTTATTTGCACAATAAACTACACTATACAAATGCTGTTAACTCGGCCATTTGTGGGATTACGTGGCTTTGGAGTACTATCAGCAACCATTAATAGCATAGCAATCTCTTCTGTGAAAAATGTTTATAGAAAATTTGAAACAGGTGAAAATTACGGAACTATTCCCATGAATAAGCAACAGAGATCCAATATCCTAACAAATTATTATTATGTATTCATGTGGCCTCGAGTCTATACTATAACAATAACACCTTAGTTTTAAAAGCTGGGAATGTTGTAATTACATTATGAAAACTTTTAATAGGAAGGAACCAGAACGTGCTTATGTTGCCATTACTATGATTTTTTGTTACTCTCTCATTTAATATCCATTTTGCCAATGTTTACTACCATGTTTTGGTGGTAAACCCCTCAATGCTATGAACCAACTAAGCAGGCACAGTGGGCTTTGATGATCGCTACGCAATCATAATAAAATCTTTCATGGGAAGAATTTAAAGTTTTTCTTCATTTTTTGTTAGCCATTTTTATATTATGACTGTTCATGTTTTGTCTTTAAAGTTACCTCTTTGATGTAAAATTTTGATCTTTAGTAGAAACGGTTTTTAAAAATTTATGAATCTATCAATTTGAATCGAACGTTCACTGTTTTATGTAGCAAAGTATACTACAAGAACCCTAGTAGCTTTAAAAAAAGTTCAGTTTTGAAATACGAAACGCTTTATCGGTTCTTTTTCACCTGCGTCATAGCTTTCTTACTTATTTACATAAGCGCAGATGAACAAAGAGTTTTAGTAAAAATGTTCTTTCGCATTCATCCAATACTATTTCAAATATAAATATAAATCGGAACCTTAGCTTCATTTTTATCTCGATCAATATCTCCCTTAAATCTCTCTGTTTATCTTCTGTCAAAGTGCTACGATAGTGTTGTTTTGCAAATGTTCTGCGATTCTGTAAAAGAAAGAATGGCAGATTTTGTCGCATTGTTTGCCTTAGAAGTCATTATATCTATACAAACAATCCTTGCTCGTTCTTACAGAATTCATTAGATTTTTTGGCCGTTAAGTTGAACAAACTGATTAAAGGAATATTTGAAGGCGCTTAGCACGAACACAACCAAACTATTAGAATAATTCTGCGACCCAAAAAATCTAGTTATGTTTGGGGAAATTTTTCAATTATGTTGTTAATATTTTTAATAAAAGACGTCTCTATGTACACACAAAGCAATAAAGAGCGTAGATTAGATTCCTTAGTTTGTCGTCTTCCGGTGCTTTGGTGCTATTTCTCACTATCATGCCGGCGTCCGACATACGCCTCTCGTTTCGGTTTCCCGCCACTCTAATGCTACTTGGCGCTTATTTCCCGCCATTGATAATATAGTCATCCATCATTCAAATCACAACCAGATTTATCGGGTTACGCCAATTGGACTAGTAATTCTTTTCTTTGCAATAAAAAAATAAATCATTACAAAATAAATGTGTTCGGTTTTTTTTGAACAAGTTTAGCAGAAAACGTTTATAACTTTATCCTAAAACTGAAAAAAGAGCCTCGGGATATCAACATGACGCTGTCGTTGACTTCTTAGTTTTGCCAATACTCATTAAATCTTTTCCTTTTTCATTAGAGATGAAATTAAAATCCAGCATTCTTGCACGTTTTGTTCGAATTGGACTTGAAGTAATCAATGATCAAATCGTGACGAGGAAGTGGAATTAAGATGCCATAAGCGAAACACCAATTGAATAAAAGGTATTTTTCTAACTTGTCAGTAGTTGATCTACATCGCAATATATTGAACAGGAAACAAGATTGATTTGGAAGCGCCATTTTGCGTTATAATCAAATTTCATAATTTCTCTCCCAGTTGGAAAGAAAATGAAAAATATTCGCCTAAAGCTATTTCATTATTTGAGAAATTTTCTATCTGTTATTATTTCGTAACCCGCGCGATTTTATTCATGGTCAAATATCTCTTCCCTTGTAGAAATGTAAAGGAAAAATATTTTAAATAGGAAAACGGTTTTTAAATCAATTTTAAGCGATTAATATAGGTACGTAAATTTTAAGTGAGCAATTATAAAAGGCAAAAAGATAAAAAAAATGTATTTTAGCTCTTTAACTTTTGTGAAAAAACAATTGATTAGATCTTGGGCAGATGTTTGAACAAAAATCAGTCCCAATAAAATATTGGCTATGAATTTATACATTGCACACGGATCAATGTTAAGTCTTTATTCAATCATGATGATGTGCTATTTCACTATGATGTCGCATAAACCTAGCAACATGCATGTCTCACGTTGCGAATCCTTTTAATTTTGGGCCTAGCTTGAAAGAGGTTGTTTATATACCGTAGATAACAAGTTAAAATAAAAGAAAGTTGGATATTTAAAAGCATTCTTAAAACCAGAAATTCAATAAAGTGGATTGAGTTTTGCTAAATAAGTTTTAAGGGATAAAGCAAAAGTCATCTGTTTTTAGTTGTTCTTTTGTCAAAAAAAACCTGAATGAAACACGCTCTAATCTGAAAAACATATAGAAGCTTATTTCTCTGAATTTATTTTAGTAGAGTTTTACCATTGTATTTATCATTTCCACCTAATGTCAGCTTTTAAACACTCAAGTTGACTCGGGTCTTGCGAATGAATAGGTCTTTACGGCAAGTTGTTTGCACTGCGTGTTATTGGCAGTGAACACATTTTCAATAATTGAAAATTATTACGGTTGAAAAGATTAAAACTGATTAGTATGACAACTGTGCATGCTTGGTTAACGTAGCTTCCAGTTTTTAACAGGGGGCCGCTATATAAGGTAAAACTAGGCCTTCCCACATGCAAGACTACCGGCCCAAGAGTAGGGATTGGCATTTTTGTTATATTGCGGAACCTTTTCTGCAGTAAGACCACGAGACTACAAACGACGAGTTTAAAATGATTTTAGATAATAAGCAAGCACCGAATTTCGGTGCGCCAAGATGTTGCTGCAAAGTGAAGCCACGAATGATCAGTTGACATCAATGGACAGCTGTCCGTTAACCACGGCATATTGGAACAATTAAGCATAACTTCCGGCCTTCAGTGCTAGGGAGACGAAAGTCCTTGTCACCGGCTGCACTGCTTCAGTGTTCAAGACAAATTATGCCGTTGTGTAAATAAAAAGCGTATAAGCTAAGAATTGCAAGTCATTTGTGCTAATACTTACTTTCTCCCACTGATATCTAGACACAAAGACCACATTGTCAGCCTCCAGAATTCCGCCTTTAATCTATCAAACTTAATCTAAACCCAAGTTTTAGCAGACTTTGAAGAGAGACTTGGGTGCATTTCTTTGCGAAAAATCCTAATCCGGATTCTGAATGCAAGGGGGAATTTTTCATTTCTTTGGTAAAATCCAAAAAAGGATTATGAATCCAATGAATCCGCTCGCGACAAGGATTCAATGAATTAATCTGAATCCGGATTCTTAGGCCCCGATTACATGAGACGGGCTGGCCCAGTTGAGCGGGTTGAGTTTTTCTAACGAGATCCCGGCCGTCTGCACGAAATCTGTAAAAATTTGGCCTACGATTACATGGAAAATTTTCAGCCCGGCTTGCCGAGATCTCGGTAACAACCGTCCGGGATCCCGGCAAACCGGGCTGAAAATT
>ERZ1740055.57-NODE-57-length-17104-cov-7.495337_pt1 | contig 17104 bp, 8 predicted proteins | sample MGYA00581747_ERZ1740055 | MGnify/ENA primary metagenome ERZ1740055 (study PRJEB43018, sample SAMN04849739) | marine metagenome | isolation source: floating plastic debris | place: Pacific Ocean | collected 2008-08-28 | study: EMG produced TPA metagenomics assembly of...
CCTTGGAACCTCACTAGGTTCCTAAATGTTCTAAAACAAAACAAAACAAAACAATCAGTTTCCTTTGAGCTATATTGCAACAATACTCAATAGGCTCTTTGCACTGCAGTTTATAGATAGAGGTCACTTGACTTCATCAACCTTAAATTAACTAGATTTGACAAAGTGTCTCAGTAGAAATGGAAAGAGCAGGTTAGTATTCAGAAGGTATTGTTTCCAGTCTCAACGTTAAGTCCTTCAAAAATGACAGCGAATATAAAATCAAAATGTTTGTGTAAATGGTACTGGAGAGCAAGGCTTGCTTACCAGTCAAACAATTCATAGAAAATATCCTATTAGTGTTGCTTGCCATTTTTTTAAAGTCAATAGCTGAAACTTTGCCATTTTACTAATCTCAAACTGCTCTTGCCATTTCTGGATACCATTTTGTCATAGCTGATTGATTTAAGGTAACTCTGTTGAGTGGCCATTGTCCGGGGTTCTTATACAGCTCAGTTTATGAAGCAAGAAACTTCATCATTAACAAGACCTATGAATGATTTCAAGCAAATTAACGACACCACATTTTAAAAAAAATATTTATCCTGAAACGCCTCAACATTTATTTTAGTAAAAAAAAGTCAGATATTGGATGCGCATTCCAGCCTCCTCTTATATAGCTAAACGTAAACTCATTAAATTGTACAATATAGTTTTTGTTCCGTATTTGTCAATACTGAATGTCAGGTTAGCGTAGTGGTCATCAGTCGCACCCTCCACCTTTACGAGTTCAATTCCCAGGCTCCGCATGTGGGCTGAGATTTGTCGATCCCAATCCAACTCCGTGGGGTTTTATCCGGGAACTCTGGTTTTCCTCCTTTGGCAAATTCGACTTTTACGCCAAGATCTGACCCATCGAGCGATTAAACATTAGCCTCTGGCTGGGAAGAATGGGCAACCACTTCCTTCACAACTGAAGTTAGATAAAGTATTTGTTATTGTTTTTATGTACCATTACACGCATTTTTATAAGAACCAGTTCATTTTGCTAAGGCTCATTGTTCTTAATTATTTGGCTTCTTCAGCCTCAATTTGTTCTTAACTTTTTCTTATTTCTGTGAGCGGTTTGAAATTCTTCTTTGTTCGTTCTTGTACAGTATTGAGAAATAAATGTGCAACAGTTGAAACTAATTGTACGAGGAACTTTTGATATTACATGAATATGTGTACCATTTGGGACAATAGTCGGTAGATATAATAATAAATGGGAAACGGTGCTTCTGTGTTTTTATTGTGCACATTGCGAACGTAAATTAGAAGATTCAGTAAATTAAAGTTTCAACTAAAAACATTTTCACTTTTTTCAACCTCAGCCTGAGCTTGTTCTTAAATTGTTCTTAATTTTCGGCCAATCTGAGTCTCATTGTTCTTATAAAGTTTCTTTTATAAAAGAAAAATGTATACTCAAAATCCAACCTTTTTGCTCATTAAGAACAGACTAGTGCACATGAAAACTTTCCCCAATTCATTTTTTGCGAGATTGTACCAAATGTTTTTTCTCTGTTGCTTCTTGTGTAGTATGTTTTAAAACTTTTATCCTCTTTTACTAACATTTCTGTACACCTTAATTACTGCTGACAGAGCAAACATTCAAAGCAAAATATATCACAAACGTTTTAATTTCATAGTGAGTGCTAATAAAAGGTTAAAAGTGTATCGTCTGGGTCCTTTAAGAACGGACAGGTGAAGGTAATGAATTAATGCGAGCTTGTATGAATTCTAGAACGTGTTAGCATGTAAATCGTGCAAAGTTCTGTCCATTTCCAATGAAAAGAAATACAAGACATATAAATACCATATCGTCAAGACGTAATAAAAAAGTAATCTTAGTTTCTCACCAAAACTTGAACTATCTGCATAAAAAATCAATTGACTGGGATTTGCATATTGAAATGATTAGACCCTATCTCCTGAACAAGGCAACTGCCCCTGTAAAAAATTACTATGTGGGGCAGCCATTTTGCCCTTACATGAACCCATCCCACAGAACGAAATTAGTTGCGTTTTCCTTATCGAACACAATTAGATATAGTTTTGCCACACTGAAGCACAATTTTATTACCAGTACTAGTGTATTTACATTTTGTTGAAAGCCGCCCATTAAGTTATTTTTTGAGTAAAGCAATATAAACCATGCAAAAAGCTGTCGTTGAAGCATGAACACTAAAGCTTGCCACAAAGTCTTCCATTCACTTAGTTATAATGTTTTTAGAAGAGTAACTAGTACTTTTGTTCAAAAGATTTTGTTTGTCGTTTTAAGAAGTGCAAACCATTTTTCAAAAAAAAGAAAACTTTAAAGCAGCTGTATAAAAATGTAGCATTCTTAAACCGAGGACATTCATGTGATTGCGAAGTGTTGTTTTACACACATTCTGTATATCAAGTTCAAAATGGCTTAAATTCGACTAAAACTTTATTTAACAACAACTCTTTATTGTTTAAGAAATCATTTTGCTTTCGTAAATTCTTATAGAAACAAAAAAAATTGAAACTTAAAAAATATTATATAGGATCTTCTTTTAAAATATCAAAAAACAAAAGCGGATTCTTCAAACTATTTCCAGCTCAATAAATATGTCTTTGTAAAAAGAGACCTTGCAAATTGTACTTTTTCAGTAAATGTTTTTGCTAATCAGATATCACACTCTTGTTCTATTTTCATTTATGCCGAAATAAATATGTTAGCAAAAAAAGTGCATGAAAATGTTAACGATAAATAAAATGAAATTGAGCTCACATAGCGTTTTGGGTAAAACAATCCTTCAGTGAAGTCAATTCTCTTCACATCATCCAACAAACCTTTCGGAGAAATTTCTGTTTTAATAATGAAAGGTCTTGAAGCGGTGGTTTAATTAAAACACTACCTTACTTATGATAATTTTGTTTTTTTGATTGTAGTTCGCATCTTCAACTAATTTTTTTTAAAACTTTACAAAAATAAAGATTTCAAAACATATAAACATTTTAAGACTTCAAAAGAATTTTGCAACTAGTTTTTAATTTATCGTGGTAAAATACAATTAATTTATAAAGTCAACTTGACGAAGTGATCTGATTTCTGTATGAGGTCGATGTCTTTGCTGTCGAAAGTCTTGTTTAAACTTCAGTTGGATGCAGTTCTGCATGCATTTATACACTATAATTTATAAATTTAAAACCATGCACCACTGATTAAATTGATTTGAATGAAGCAGCTATGAAAGTCCTTGGTTTTTGAGCTGTTTATGCTTTTCGGAATAACTAAGATTACTATGCAAATCTAAATTTCTTACTAACTGTGTCAAAAAAAAAAAATTGAAAAATTGTCGCACAAACTGAAGATGTTATTCTTGAACATACTTTGATTGTTAACTGGATGTCCCATAGTTAAATTCAAAACATTTTGAGGGATTAATTGGATACATTTTAACCCATATGGCTTCTTAAGTATTAGCAAGTATCATCAAAATATTGTTTCCACAAGCTCAGACGCCATTAACTAAAATACTTTATACTCTTCACACAACTACGCCTATTTTAATTCCTGATAAAACAATTCACTGCATGATATGAAACAAACACTGAACTCATTGAGAAAGATTATTGTACTTGCACGAATGCTAGAAAATCTAAGTGCAAGATAGATTTATGAATTCAAAAATAAGCTACAAAACTCTAGTGGTGTAGTTAGTGATTCTCCATTTTTTGGTTTTTCCGTCACTTTGCAGCCCTTCTGAATTAAAATGAAAGTAACAACTCAATTTGGGCTTGTATAGAACAATTTACCATTTTACAACCTATTATTAAAGATATTATTTGTCTCAGTAGGGGGCTTATACAGTTTTAACGCTTTTATATCACTGTGAATAGCTTTTCATCAAAGCGTACTGAAATATTAATAGCTTACCAGGTCTTAGTATTCCTAGTAAAGGACTGCCCAATGTTCCGGCAAATTCGACCTAAACAAAGATTTACCAAACGCCAATACAATTATAAAACACTCTATTTATATAACTAATTCTCCATCTACTACGGTTTTCCTAAAATGTTTTTCTATCGAAATATCTTGAACTAACAACAAACATTGAACATTTCACCTTGCATTTCTTTCTGCCGCGGTGGAGTTTGTCTTTCTGTTCATATTATCATTTATACATGTTACAAGTATCTTTTAAAAGCAATCTCCAAATTTAAACAAAAAGATGCAAAAACAAAATTGACGGAGAGCTTTTAGTACATGGTCAAAATCTGTGAATAGAATAACATGCATTTGTGTTTCGGATGAAAATCATAAATCCGGACACAGTTCTTTGTTTCAATCGGCTCATATTTTTCATGAACAGTTTTATTTAATTTAGTTAACTAAGCCATATTCTTCACACACTTAACATCTGAACAGCAGCACGCATATTAACGGACTGGCGTGTACCGCCCCTAAAGCCCGTAAATTAAAGATGTTTTCAACTTAAATGTTTCTCTCCTACAACACAATTAACCCTTTTGCTGTTTGGGAGACATTTCATACAATTAATATTAAAATAGACAAAAAAGCTCGACTTTGTTTAAAACTTTTTTTTGACCAATTTTTAATACCGTTCTAAAAATCATCTGGCATAGGTTGTGTCTCGCTGTTTTGCCGCCTTCTTGAAACCCTACAGTGCTAATTGCCTTTTCGTAATTGGTTTTGTTGTCATATTTTCCTAGCATTTGAATACGAGTTGCTATAATACTATTCACAAAATGTCCAAAACATCTGGTCTTCTCTTCCCTTATAATTATAAATTTTCCATCACTGCACTTAATTATAAAGTTTTGATTAGTTTGTCACAGCGTTTGCTTTGCTGTGGGATTTTTCTCTTCTTAGTCTTACTCACTTCACATATCACTTACATCACTTGTTTTCTGCGTTTATCTCTAGCTGATATCCAGTATGCCAAACGAGCGAGGTTTTATATCATCAGTCTATACTCAACGAGAACGCGCTTGTAACTACGATCAAATTAATTTAGCAGATAACAAAAAGACCGATGCTTTTTCATGTCAGAAAACCCGCTACAGACTTTGAAACACTTGACAATACTTTATTTGATAATAGCATTTCACTGTTTGCAAAAAACAAATTCTTTTTACAACTAAAACTGATGGTCATTTCCGTGTAGTTTCAATTAAATTTCCGCTTCTTTCAGTTTTGTACTTCGATACAAATCACAAGAAAATATTTGTGTGGCACACTTCAAAAATCATTAACTTCGTGGTAACTGTTTTTTTCTTTCTGATCTCGGCGATTAAAGATCAGGTTGTGCTAATACCTGCTCACACTTGGGGTATGCCACACTTCAAAGTTTAATGAAATATCTCTGAGCGCGCGTGGTCCATTGTTTTTGTTCACGCGAGCCGGTAACTACATTCGCAAAGAAGAAAACGTACTTCGATGTACATTCTTAATAACCACGTTGCGAATTCGCCACGCTTCTGCTGGTAGCTTCATTCAACTTACACAGGAGTTACAAACCGTCAAAACAGATTTTAAATTCTAAGCAATCAATTATTCATACAGAAAGTTTGTTTACTTAGTCTTTTAATAACTCCTACAATCTCAGTTCGCGACCTTAAACAATTTCTATATTCCGTTAAACTCAGTTTTCTTTAAAACTCAAATTAAGATTTCTGGAGAAAAAATGTTCAATTTTTTAACCGCGAACTTGTAATAAACATTTCTTTCTACTGGTATATTTACTCTTTCAGAGTTCAAAAGCTCTCGATTTGCCTTCAATAAACGAATGTGTTTATGCTAACAAGAGCAATTTCTCAAAATCCCCCATCGAAGAAAATGCTGCAAAGGCGAAAGTGTATTTGGTAATAGTTAGCAAAAAGAACCTGTTTCCGGAAGGATTAAGGGATAATTTAGAGATCAAACTGATTTCGGATGCAGGATTGAGCGTGACGCATGTTCTAATTTTTAGCCCTTCGAAGGCTTAGAAAAAAAAATCAAAACATCTCGTAATCTTTCTCCTTCTAGAAATTTTAGCTGATTACATGATGAACAATGCAAGGTATTCATTTGACACACTTTGTTTGCCTACCAACAAATCATCACTAGACACTAGCCATTTTATTAAGTTGCGCCACACGCCAGGATTGAAGTTAATCGCTTAACTGATCAAAATGAGATGTTATTTTCATTTCGCTCTAACTCAATGTAAACCAAGCACCAGGGAGCGAAATTTAACTTTTTACGGGTAGTTTGTTCTTCCATTCAAAACATGAGTTGCCTCGCGATACAAAAACAAATGTCACGCGTGGAGACTCTTCGACATTCGCCATTTACAGGTTTTCAGTTTTGATTCAAAGTCTCAACATATTCACAAAACAGAATTAAAATTCAATTCGTCACTGCCAATCCCTTAAGACTAAATCTAACACGAGAATTTAATTTCGCCACAAATATAATTGATATCTCTATTAAAGTTCATTTGTTTGCTAGAAGATAAATTTCTAATTTTTAAAATGATATTTATAGCGTTTTTGAATTGACAGAGAGCGGTTAATTTCAGGATAGAAATTAATAAAGGAAAAAGCGAGAAGCCGAACGCTAGATACTATTAATTGAAAGTATCGGAGTGCAAAACGACACAAAAGATATCAATTTATTTCGAAAACAAAACGATAACATAGCCCTATAACAGCATTTAAAAAAATCAATTTATTTTGCTGCATTCTAAACAAATAAAACTACAAAAACAAAACTAGCAGGATCTCAAAACTCACATTGATATTGGGCGTCAAAAATAAAAGAAAATAGTTTTGTATCCTTTTTATTTGACTGCTTTTGATAATTGATGAAATCTAATAATCGACGAAAAAGGATGACTTTAGCAACTAATTTTGTAAGATTTGTTTGGTTTCTTATGAAGAACGTAATACAATCACCGGATAAGAGAGAGTTTAACTACAGAGGGCTGTTTGCAATTATACAGGATGTGCGATTGTCATAAAACGAAAACTAAACTTCCCTACAATAGACATGGAAAGTGCATTTATGAAAACTTAATTACAATTACGGCGAAAAAAGGCCGAGTGAATAGTTAACAATTGGAAATCGAAATGTCATCAAAACTTGCAGGTGATTTAAATGCTCAAGTTTGCTTTAAAAGAGAACCTTATGTGGTCTTGTCGCACTAGTTAATAACACTAATTATTTCTGCGACAAATTCCTCTTAAAGACATCTTTTGAGAAAAGACGTTGGCCTGAGCAAAATTTTGGTTGGTTTTTTTGATCTTTTCGAAAGGCTTCAAATGAATCTAGGCACTTATTTTGCTGTGTACGAAAATCTATCATTATGTTCAATAGAAGGATTAGTAATTAACCAGGCTTTAAACTGTTTTTCTAAAGCTTTAAAAACCTTTCATTATTTATGACCTTTCTTTATGTGTCTTACAATAGCAAAGTTAATCGGCCTGGTACCACGTGCGCTTGTGTGCTGCTCCGACTATATATTAAGCGTCCATCGCACCGGAACAGCAGAATTAGCGGGCCGTCAGCCAACAAGTTACCATGTCTTCCTCTTTTTTCATCGACTCCCTCATCCAAAAATCGCAGAGCAAACCAGTGTCCACCACTGCAGAATCGCGTCACGGTTATGATAGTCCGGCTCCTTGCTCCTGTTGTTGGACTCCTTCTCAACCGGAGCACAACGGCTTATGCCAGTTATGTGTCCCAACCACAATAACCATGGCAAGTCCCACTATACACCCGTTTATCCATGTTCGCGGAGCCACGATGTCTACAGCAAGTTTATACGCTAGGGAATTCGCCAAAGAACACGCTCTCCAAGGACATTACTCCGTCACGGATCAAGAAAGACTCCAACTCGCTTCATTCGGTAAGTGTTCTCAGTAATTAGGTTAAAAACCTCTGAGGCGACAAAAGGCAAACGGCTTCACCTTCCGAACAGGTGTTACACAAAAAAGATAGTCATAAAAAAACCACCCTGAAAATCTCGTGAAATTTTTATGATTAAATTACTAAGTTACAGTAATTTTATGTTCTTAATGAGAAGAAAAGCAATGGAAAACAATTCTTAACCTGAGATTTTTTTTGAACGTTTCAGTTCCGAGACCGGACCAAGACAGCCGTGGGAAGGCAGGTTCGAGGTCGAAACGGATTCGTACAGCTTACACCAGCATGCAACTTTTAGAGCTGGAAAAAGAATTTAGCCAAAACCGCTACTTGTCTCGCTTGAGGAGAATACAGATTGCCGCTCTTCTTGACTTATCAGAGAAACAAGTTAAAATTTGGTTCCAGAATCGACGAGTGAAGTGGAAGAAAGATAAGAAAGCTGCACAACACGGCAACATCGATAGCCCAGTCAGTCCACTTTCGCCAGAAAGCTGAAAAACGAACATTGCAAATTGTATGGTTTCGCCGGCAACAAAGCGAACGAAAAAATTTAGGTACTATACAATAGCCTCCTTCATTGTGAATGAAAATTCAGACTGGTTCGGCAAGAATTAAAATAAATCTTCAGTTTGTAATTTCGCCTGAAAGACAAAACTTGGACATTTTACGAACAGAAACCTTGTTAGAAAGTTTTACTTCTCGAGGATTTTAACTTCGCAGCAATCTGAAAAACTCTTTTGATAGGGCTTTTTTCTTTTCTTGTAAATTGTACATAGACTGATAAATAGACGAATCTCATATTTCATTGTGGTATTATAAATCGCCAACAATGCTTTGTAAATTGTATCATAGATTCAAGTATCAAATAAAAACTTGTAAAGTTCAAATACATGCGTTGCTTGTTTATTAAAACGAATTCATGGGGCAATAGTTTTAAACTCTTCTTGCACTTGGCTCCAATTAGTGGTAGCTAAGCTTCGATGTTATTCCGGCCTTGAAAACTTAAAGAATTTAAACTCCGTTTTCACCAAAATTTACAAAAATACTCAAATTCAATTTTTACGAGCTCCAGTAAAAATTCAACGATTTTCTCTTTTTGTAATATTCACGCTTTAATTTGTGACATAAAAAGACAAAACACATCAAAAAGCAGTTTTATTTTCTTTCAGTTCATTGACCCTGAAAATTTTCTCCAGGTACTCACCCTCGGTGAATTAAGTTTTATTATTAATCAAAATGAAGACAAAACGCAAAGAAATATAATCGACTAACTCCGCTCTTTATTTTTCAGCAAATGGTAAGTTTTAGAACCAAAATGAATTTCTCTTAAGATATTTTTAAAGTACTTTAGTTTACTGATTTCAAATGCGACAACGAATACACCTGTTGTGTATATCTTGCCTTCATGGTAGAAGGATTAAAACATATATTACCAGTGTTGCATTTCAACGTTGTCCAGAATTCGTTCGAAATTTTCTAAACATTTCGAACATGCTTGTAAGTGTTCGTTCATATTTGTCAAAATTGTTTCTTACTTAATAGATTTGTAGAAATGGTATTTTAAACAATCGAAGCACCTCCAAATATGTGTTTATTATTATCATTTTGTCGCTGTTTTGCATTTAAATCTAAATTAAAGAAACCTTTTCATTGTTTTGAGGCAGGTACTTCTTTAAAAGTGTTACTAAAGGATAAATTCACAACCGTTTTTAACAAAGCCAACTACAAATTTCACATGTCTACATTAAAGTGTGAAGTTTAAGGTATCGCTGTATCTGAAGACAAAGGTTTCATGTTTTACTGTCACAATTAGTGACACAGCTAAGTCGATTGCTCATTAAGAGAATGACTGCCAACTTGGCAGAGATCTTCTGAGGTTCTTAGTTTAATCGGAATAAAACTCCGGTAACATTGTTCGAGGAGTGAATTGGGGTACAATCGGACTCAAGTTCTTCACACCAAACTAAAATTAAATTGTTGTACATATCTTGTGTTATTTTCATGACTTCTAAAAATTTGCACATGTTATATGATAATTCTTCGAGCCATATGGTTTTGTAATTGCATTTTGTATTCTTTCAAACGCAGAGTTCTCTTCTCATGGCACGTTACCAACTTTAACTAAACAGAAATGTTTTGACACAAGTCACAAACTTTGCTTTCTTACTTTTGAAAAGATCCTGTTTCAATTTATAGTTTTATTTTTAGCCTTTTTATCTAAAGAGCCAAGCAATTCTTACAACAAAAAACCATTATATTTCCAAGTATTCTATTTTTGTACAAGTTACAAACAAAACCAAGAAAATGTTCTATTTTAATTGATTGTGTAAAATTGATAATTTTCAAATGCAGAAGTTGCATTAGCTTTTTTCATTACTCAATCATTACTCAAGGCAGCATAAAAATAATAAATTACACAGTGTAAAAGGATAAATTGTTTTCAGCGTCCATAACAAAACTTGTATTATTATAGAATACTTCTTTAACTTCTTTACAGTTTCTTCTTTCGTATTTACTCAATAAAAAGAAGGGAAACGTGCTGGAAAAATTCTTCCTCAAGTCAAATTCGTTCCGCTCTTGAAATTTTGTTCATTACTTTCAACTGTGTGAAAAAAAACTAGATATAATAATAATGCAAAAATTTTCATGCAGTGAAGAGAAAAAGAAATTTAACGCTAGCAGCTATTAGTCAATTGCATCAAATCTTGACTGGTAAATTTAACAAAATTCAATTTGCGGCAATTGCGTCTCATAGTTTGAGCGACACAGGTAAAATCATAAATAATTCTTTCATTTCATTTACTAATAATTGCAAATTGAGTTTTGGTAGTCTTTTAACAGTTCTTACTTACACAACAGCACAGAAAGAATGTGCTTGAAAGAGTTGCAGGCAACACTGTGTTAAATTGTTTTTTTATGAGATGAAAAAATAGACAACCAAAAACTCACGGACAACAAATAGGCAAATGGTTTACACCAATTTTAAAAGAAAACGGTTAACTAGTAGTCTTCACCTGATTGTTAGAAATTGGGTCTTTTAACAGCTGGCAACATTAATTGCGTTAGCTCATTTGAGGGCCTCATTCGTTTTCGCTTTAGTTTAATTACTGCAAAACAAGACGCGCAAACCAAACAACTGCAAGAGTTTTCCCGAATATCAACTTGACAAAACTTTGAGCGTCTTCAAATGCGAAAAAGGCGAGAGAGTGCCAGGCCAGGTAAAGATAAATGTGAACATTCCCAAATATATAAGTGAGCTTATTCAATCTTTATTATTACTTGATAATACGCGCAATCACCACAATGCGACAAAGAATCTTGGAAGAATGCCTTATATCTGCACACAAAAGTTACAATTTTACACCTGTCTCAAGGCCAAAACGGCTGATTAACTCCAATATGGATATAGGATCTGGCGGGCAGTGGGTAAAATCTCTATTGAAAACACTAGCGATAGCGTAAAAACTTGTGTGAATCGCGGCTTAGCTGTTCGATGGGCACGGCTCCTCACGAAGGAAAATTTTCTAGTTTGAATGTGAAACACCAGTCATTGGTGTGCTATGTTGCGGGTATTTAACGGTTACGTCGTGAATATTAAATTATATCTTGTCGCATTTTAAGCAAATTTAGTTCCAATTATTTGTATGTTAGGCAGAAAAAAACTTATTCCAATTATTTAGATTTGAACCCCATTTTAAAAATGTTGCCACAAAAAACATAGTTTGCAATAAACGTATCTCTAAGCAAAATAATCTTGAGTTTTCCTTTTCTTAAAACCGATAAAACTTGCCGGTTTGTTTTAATTAACTTGTTTCTTGAAAATTTTTTCGGAAGATATACTTCGCAACTAAATACCAGTAAGAAAAGACAAAATTTTAGCAACTATTGGGATAAGCCGAGATAAAACGTTTTCATTTGTTAAGATACGACAGTTAGCGCAGGGTTTTAAAGGCTTGGGACAAATTTTCCATTTAAAAATACATTAATTAATTCAAAATGGTTGGAAACGTTTTTCCGTTTGTTTAAAATTTCAATGTTCGAAATATTCTTTCATTCTTAATAATTGGAAAAATGTCTATAACGTTTTTTTTTAATTTTTTATTTTTTTTAGTCTTCAGTCTTAATTTCTAGAAAATAGGGTACACTTTTTAAGTTTCATTTTCACTTCTGTCAGATAATTTCATTCCTTGTGTTTGAACTGACATAATTGCGATAGCTTTCAATAAATACAGCGGGGGGGTTTTATCTTGGCGACGGTGCGCGCTAATTTGATCGAAATTAAACAATGCTTGGGTTTCAATAATGGTTTGAGCGAAGCACTGTATGAATAAACAGAGAGAGAAATGTTTCGATGATATCAGAATAATAACTAATTCGCTATCCACAAAAGCAAGTCTAATAGTTTCTTGTTTGAAAAGTCAATATATGGAAAAAACATTTTAAAAGCTTTTAGGGAAAATGTCACGGATCGAGCTTCACGCCGGGATCATTTGAGACAAAATGAAACCCCAATTAAACAATCTTAAATGCTTAAAAGACTAATTGTTTCGTCTAGAAACTCATTAGCATCTTCGGCTGGAAATCGTTTGAAGATTGTAAACTGAAGTTTGAAGCATATCATTCAAGTGAGTCCAGATGAAATCTTAAAATTGAACAAAGTTGAGAGCCAAGAGAACCAAACTACATATTACAAAATAATCTTTTTGATTAAAAAACAAAAAAAAGTTATCTCTAAACTCGAAAACCTCTTATCCGGATGATTTAAAAGACTTTTCCGATCCGATCTAATGAAAACTGTGCCCTTGCACCTTATATCGATATTCGCTAAATATTGGATATTGGATAGAAACGACGTTTAATAGTTTATACATAGCTTCAAAATATGGATTTAAAAGTTTCGGGAGAGTTGAATTAATTCGTGATCTCCTACAGTGAAAACACTTGAGGCAGGTGAGTTGAAATTCTTAATCCGTAAAAGAGTAGCAATAAATATCAATGTGCTAATTTCCGGAAGAAAATTACACTCTGAGTGCAAACATATTCATTTTAAGCAAATCATATTTAAAAAAAACTGCGATTTGCAATTAGGAAATGATATTTTAACGGAAATGAAATAATATCTGTCAATAAGTGTAACAAATTCAATTTGCGCATTTCAGGCGTTTCCTGAATTTTACAGCCTCGAAATATAATGATGGGTTCAGTTTGTTGGTTTTCAGAAGTGCTTATTGTTAAATCAGAATGTTTTGAGTTTGTTTCATCGGTGGGTATTTAATCTCATCAAAGGGCATTTAATTTGGTAATTTGAAGGAATTGTTGTGCGAATGTAGCCCGAGGAGTAAAGCTGGTTGGACATCGTGTACAATAAACACCATCGAGCTGAAAACATCGCTGGCAAACAAAGAAACGCGCTAAAAACAATTAAAGAAAATTTACAGCATTAGTATTAAAAAAATATCCAATTTTGGATGTTTCTTTTTTCGTTTGCGTGTGCAAAATATCAGTCAAATAAAATAATGGAAAGAAGGAACGGAATTATGGAGTTTGCAAAAAAAAGTTACATATCAAGGCACAACTATGACGAAGCTCCTTTTTATAAAACTCTGCTTTTCCACGTCCAAAACTTGAAAATGAAACTTAAAAATATAAATATGAAAATGCAAAAGAAGAAGACGTGATTGTATACTTAAATCAACTTACAGTAAGCTTATATCACCCATTTGCTTGTCATTTTGGTTTCAGCCATAATTACTTGCACAAGTAACGTCATTCTGACACTATTCTAAAGCTAACATTTCTCACACATTCCACTATATGTAAAAACGATCAAAACTTAGTGGAATGCGGGAAAACGTTTTAGAAATTATAAAATTATTTTTCGGTATCCGTTAGAAATAGTTAAAAGAGAGTATTTCGTTGGCATAAATGCATGACCTCATTAAGTAAGAATAATTTCTAAAGACCACTCGATCGCCAACGGACCTGGCCTAATAAAGTTTTTTTTAAAAGAATATTTAAAAGAATATTTTCTTTAATGTCATGGCTTTGCCGCATGCGCAGCACAAGAATTTGTTGACACTATAGATTGGCACTCTCATTAAGGCGTAACGGGCGTAATTTAACGCCTTGTCGAAAGAAATATATTTTCTCTACAATAACATATCCTTTTGACATCTAGATTGTCGTTTAACATCTATGTCTGGAGACTACATTTTACTTTATCAATCATTTTCCCTCTTTTCAAAAATTTTAAACTTTAAAAAAAATCAGTTGCTGTGCAATAATTTCTGAAGAAACTAAAAATTTTCCAGTTTTGCTTCGATTTTAAGTTTTTCATTTCAAAGTTTTTAAATCGTTTTTGCAACTTTCTGATTGTAATTTTGGCTGCTGCTACTTGCTAAGTGGATTGACTGAAGTATTGAATATTAGCAAAATGTTGCAAAAATTCATTGCGTCGCAAATTCTCCAAGATGGACTCTTTTAAATACATTTTTTATCCCAGTTTTTATGATTTTTGTACTGAAAATAAAAATGAGTTACTTTTTTAACAGAACAAAGACCTGACTTGTAGCAAAACTTCACAAGCATTGCAATAGCGCTTGGCTTGTTTTCAAGTTGTTCAGACTGATTTGTAAAAAAATAAAAAAAATTACAATAATAAAAAAAAAAAACTGTTTTGAAGAATCTCTTTTACCGGTATCAGCATTTTATACCGGGTGGCTTGATACTAATGTAAATTCTTACATTCACAACAATTGCATTTTTTTTGCATAACCTAACAGTTCTTTGTTCAAACTGCCATTCTCCACTTTACGTAATTCTTTTCTTGATGTTTCAATAAAAATCAAACCTTCAACAATGACAGACTAATACATCGTTGAAGATTTTCATTTCATTTTAACCTTCTTTTGTAATGTTTTCAAAGCTCATGTTGTCGTCAAGCATGGCTTGCTCAAACGATTAGAATAATACCAAATTCAATAGTTAGGCAGAAATGGTTGCAATCATTGTACCAAAAAAGAGCGAAAAACAATTTACTAAATACACCAGAAATAAACCAACTACGTGCAGCTTGTTTTTAAAAGCTATTTTGTAACTGTAAGACTATTTCATTTGTTGCTGCTATTAAAACAAAACCAAAGACAATTAATGTTGTTTGAATTTTGAAAACATTTTTTTCAGCCCCCATTAAAGCTCTAACTCTTCATATAAACTTGATTCAAGATGACGAAGAAAGCTATAAAACTTGGGCACTTAGAAAGATTGAAATACTTTCGGAACTTCAATTCAGTACAATGACTACTGAATTCTTTTTCAATAAATAGCGAGCCGCAAATAACAACAATAAGGAATTCAGGTCGATAAAACTGAAATAACACTGAAAATAATCGCAGAGAAAACTATATAATGCTGTTATGTTATGACAATAAGCAACTATTAATTTCAACATAAAATAAAAATGCTTTTTTAAAAAAACAAAACATCGGAGTCTTTTTCTTTCCACGTCGTCTCTCCCTTTCTTTCAAGATTTAGCTTCCACATCAATTTTTGCACCTATTAACGTGCAAAGAAAACTCTCTATATTCACTGTTGCTAGATCTCGCATATGTTTCTATTCATGAAAGTTATTCGATTCAATTGAACGAGTCAACATTATTGAGCCAGATTCTTACTGTATCAGTTCCATGCTTTGTTTGTACGGTGTGAAGCGAGCTCGTGTGATGTTTGGGTATTATTAAAATAGGCTATTATTGACTGATTGTTTTCATCTATCATTTAGCGCAACCTCCGTCCACAAAGTGACCATCGGCCGTTCCCGTGCCAAATTTGTTCATCGGGTCGCAATAGCAGCAACACCTCTGTTCTATTGTACAACCAGGAGAAAGATCAAATTAGGCGCTCAATTTGTTTGTGACAATACTGACGCAAGTACAAAAAGAAAGATGTGCCGTTTGCATGTGGCTAGCTTCACCATTTCAACAGAGGGATTTGTTTTTGGTAATATAGTGAAAAGAACTTCAGTCAGCCGCGTGCCTCATCAATGAAGCATAGCAATAAACTGTTGCTGATTAGAGGTTGTGCACACGTGTCTAACGTGATTAAGGCAAACTTTTTAGCACACTAAAAATACCCCCAAAAGTTTTTCTTACAAAGCGGCTACATAGAAACTGAAAACGATTACATCAGATCTTTTAATCTGGAGCAACAAATTATTCATCGCAAAGTAATTCAAAATCGAATCTATTGTTTAAGGTTAGATGTGCATAGTTGGAAAATTTGTCTTCTTTTCCTAGCATAAATTTTCCTTTGGAATCTTCTGCTGTTGTAAAAGCTATTTCTTTATCCTACACAGTAGAACTCAAGATTTTAAAAACATTAAAAACATGTGAGCGGAATTAAATAATTTTAATTTACAAAAAAAATGTTAAAAAAAAAACAACAAAACATAGAGACCCGATACACTAGAGTTGTGAGCCAAGTTTTCCAAATCGACACGTTAACAAAGCAAGAATATGCAATAACTGGCAAGTTGCCACAATTACAGGAATTTAACAACGTGCACAGAGTTGAAGAAAAAAGATGCAATTGCCGCTTGATAGGGCTGGGATAAAGAAGCTGTTGGCATGATGACACTGCGTTAAAAACATATCATTAAGACCAATTCTGTTTTTTTTTTAATTCCTTTTTGTTTCGGTGTGTGTTTCAAACCTTGTGTTTAAAAGCCTATTCATTTTTTTAAACTTGGGTTCATTATCAGAATTAGAGCCATAAATGAAGGTTGGAAGGTATTCATTACGTCTAGAGTCCATGGTTTGACTCTGCTGACTGTTATTTTACGTCCACTGACTTCAAACTTATTTCTGAACTTTCCGGCTTTCCGTCGGGCTGCACACGCTAGCAAATCGCGTTAAATCTGAGAAAAACGGAAAATATTTTATTAGTTTCAGACACTCTGATTTTGTTACAAATGGCCTTTAAAATCGAGGAAGTGCGATTTTAGCGCATGCTGACAAACTAATTTTCAAAATTTCCCGGGGAATATGCCCTCCGACCCGCCCTAAATAGGGACTTTAAGCAACGAGGACGGAGACGCCGACGACGACGGCAAAGAACAATAGTAAATACAATAGCTGCACGTTGGAATGCACCGAGCTGAGCGCCTGCACGGAGTTTTCGCTAAAATTA